>ERZ840096.153-NODE-153-length-115112-cov-8.836551_pt1 | contig 115112 bp, 95 predicted proteins | sample MGYA00519878_ERZ840096 | MGnify/ENA primary metagenome ERZ840096 (study PRJEB31850, sample SAMEA3708865) | human gut metagenome | biome: human gut; feature: human-associated habitat; material: faeces | place: China | collected 2014 ... | reverse complement strand
TGCGGCGAGCCGCAGCCTTTTCAAACGAGAGCCCAACGAAGTGGGTCTCGTTTGACATGCTTACATTTTCCCCTGCTTGCGCCGAAGGGAGAGACAGTCGGCGATCATGGCGATAAACTCGCTGTTCGTCGGTTTGCCCTTAATGCCGGAAACGGTATAGCCAAAAAACTTTTGCAGCGTCTCCACATCACCGCGATCCCACGCGACCTCGATCGCGTGGCGGATGGCACGCTCTACGCGGCTCGGCGTCGTGGAAAACTTCTTCGCGACCTCCGGATAGAGCACCTTCGTCACGGCGTTGATGGCGTCCATATCGTTGATCGTGAGGATGATCGCCTCGCGCAGATACTGATACCCCTTAATATGCGCCGGAACGCCGATCTCGTGGATGATGTCGGTAACGACGCTCTCAAGCGAGGCGTTGTCCGCCTTCGCCTCCGGCGCGATCGCCGCGGAACTTCTTGTTCCGGTGACGGACAGCGGCTTTTTGCCCGCCTGTGCGCACTGCCGCAGACGCTGTATCAGCTCCGGCATGTCGCACGGCTTGGAGAGGAAGTATGCCGCGCCGAGCTCCGCGCACTCGGCAACGACATGTGCGTTGACAAACCCGGTAAGTACGACCACCGGCGGCGCGGAGTCCTTCTCGGCGAGCTTGCGCAGCACGCCCAGTCCGTCCAGCCGCGGCTGCACCAGCTCCAGCAGCACAACGTCCGGGTGCAGCGCTTCGATCTTGGCAAGCGCATCCGAACCGTCGGAGGATGTCCCCGCCGCTTCCATATCCCCCTCCTGTGAAAGCAGGCTCTTCATCAACAGCTGAAAATCCTCGTTCGGGTCGGCGATCAGCACGCGTATCTTGGTTTCCATAATATTGCCTCCATAATTATGAACTGCAAGCAGTTTGCTGATGTTTTTTTATGCTTGGCTACATTGCTTGACTAATTTAGCACAAAACAGCGGCGCGTCGCAGGAAAAACTTGTCGAAACTGTCTTAATATTTGTTCGCCGCCTTCCCGACGATTTCGACAAGCGGTTGCAATGATTTACATAATATCTTATCAAAATATGCTGTGTCCCGTCGAATCTCCACGCCTGTTTTTCGCCGGTATTCCACTCTGCGCAGTTTCTCCGCCGGAAATTCCGTGTCTTTCGCCGCGGCGGTCCCGAGCCGGGCGCGGGATCTTCTTCCGGGAAGGCGCGCCGGTCCGTGCTGTATGAGAAAAAACCGGCCGGCGGCATGGCTCTTCAAAGGCTTTCCGATGGAGGGTTTTCCCATGGACGGCTACCGGAAAAACAAAATGGCGTCGCTCCGCACAGCAAAACGCATACAATGATGCAAGGCCCGCACCGAAACGGTGCGGGCCTTTTTTACGCCGTGCAGTTACCGACGTATCAGTTCGTAGATATAGATCTTTGATTTTGGATCGTATCCGTAGCAGTAAAAGCTGCTGCCGGCCGTTGTGAGAATATAATTCCCCACGACATCGGCCACATCGCCTTTGTGCGGCAGCTTCGCAACGATCTTCAGCGTCGCCGGCTCCACCACATAGATCCGGTGCTCCCCGAGGATGAGCAGCTCACCCGTCGGGAGAAACGCCTCCGGATACGCCCCCGCCGGGAGTGCCATAGTCCTTCCGCGGTACTCCGGCGGACATTCCCCGGAAAAGGTCACTCGAACCGGCGTTCCGCATTGCAGGACGAACCGCGTATCGGGACAGCGCGGTATGCGTCCCTGCGCAAAGGTCTCCCAGTCGGAAGGTTCCAGCGCGCCGTGCGCAAAATGCACCGGCGTCAGAATGCGATGCCGCTCGTCCTCATCCGGATCACCGGCGTAGCCGTGCAGAAAGAAGTGCGGTTTGACCGTGATATGCTCGTCCTGAAATCTATAGAAAAACAGTTTTCCCGGATACTCGGCCGCGAGCCGCAGCGCCATCGGGGCGCTTTTGCCGGTCAGAAGCTTTTCCTCTTCGCGGTACGCGCGGTACAGGCGCTCGCTCCGTTCGCGGCAGAGTGCCTCCGGCTCATCCAGCATTTCCGGAACGAACGTAAGGCAGACGCCAAAATACTCCTCCAGCAGCGCGATCTTGCGTTCCGTGTCCGCGCAGCTGAGGATATCGGAGAGGCGCCGTTTTCCCCCGCTTTCGTACCCGACGAGCGCCGGAATGCCGTACAGTCCTTTGTTCGCGGAAAATTCATCGTCCGAGTACTTTGCCGCGACCTTCCCGCCGCGGAAAAACACGAACCATATCGCTTCGCTGTCAAATACGTTGAAATACAGGACCGGCGCATCCGTCGCGCGGGAAATGCGCCGCGCGGCCTCATATGTCCGTTCCGGGTCCGTCTCGGAAAAGTCGTTCACACAGGTGAACCACCCCGCAGAAAATGAGCGAAAGGGAAGCTCCGCATCCTCCGGAGCCGCCGTTCCGAAAACATGAATGCCGGTCAGAGACATGCCCATAGCCGCACCGCCTTTTTCTTTTATCCTATCATAAAAGGCTGCGCGTGCAAAGGAAAAAGACGGTCCGCAGACCGTCTTTTTCCTTACGAAGCCGCTTCGAGCATATTCTCCATGGAGATGCCGTATCCTTTGGTGGGGTCGTTCACGAGCACATGCGTGACCGCGCCGACGATCTTTCCGTTTTGCAGAATGGGCGAGCCGCTCATCCCCTGCACGATGCCGCCAGTCACGGCGAGAAGATCGCCGTCCGTGATCGTGAGCGTGAGCTTCCCGCCGTCGCCGCTGCGCGCGATGCGCGTGATCACGGCGTCATACGATCGCACGCCGCCGGTACTGACGGTGGAGAGGATCGTCGCCTCGCCGAGACGGATCTCGCTCTCCGCGGCGACCGGCATGGCCGGAAGCGTGCCGAGCGGCGTCCGGCTCGTGCCGAAAATGCCGCGGACCGTGTTCTCCTCGATCGAGCCGATCGGCGAGGCGCTGCTCGCGCCGCCGCACAGCTCTCCCGGCGCGCCGCGCTCGCCCATAACGACGCCGGTGACGTCCGCCCGGTAGATCTCCCCGCCGGAGGCGCTCATCAGCTCGCCGGTCTCCGGCAGACCGACGCCGTGGCCGAGCGCGCCGTACTCCCCGGTAGCGGGATCATAAAATGTCACGGTACCGAGCCCGCGCACCGCGTCGCGCAGCCAGAGCCCGATCTGATACGTTCCGCCGCTGCCGAGCTTCGGCGTAACGGCAAATGTTTTCGTCTCGCTGCCGCGCTCGACGGAGAGCGTCACGCCCTCGCCCGAAAAGGCCGCCGCGCGGCGCAGAAAGTCCTCAGCGCCCGTCACGCGCTCACCGTTTACCGCAACGATCTTATCGCCCGCCTGCACGCCCGCTTCTCCCGCCGGGCAGCACGCGCCGCCCTCCGAGGCGATATCCGCGAGCGCGGACACCACCACGCCGTCGCACCGCAGCGATATCGCCACCGCCTCGCCGACCGGCACGAGTGCGTCGCCCGGCTCCGCGGCGAACGCCGCGGTCGTCAGCGCCAGCGCCGCGGCAAGCAGGGCGAATACAGATTTTATCTTTCTCATAGGACTGCCACCCTTATCCTTCCCATGCTTTTGCATGTTTCGCGCCGCAAGCAGCTTCTTTGCGGCGGCCTATTCAGTATGTCTGTCGAGAAGGAAAAGAACCGCGAAAAATTTGTCCTCTGTTTCCATCGACTGTTTCACATTTTCTGTTTTTACTATGGTATCCTTCCGTTTTTCTCTCATGCCTGCCAAAATTTTTTCATCGTGAGGAAATGTCATGCAGATTTTGAAAACCGGCTCCACCGGCGCGGAGGTCGCGCTTTTGCAGCTGTCGCTCCGCCGCGCACAGTACGGCGCTCCCGCGCCCGACGGCGTTTTCGGCGGGGCGACGAAAAGCGCTTTGCAGGCCTTCCAGCGCTCGCACGGCCTGACGCCGGACGGCATATTCGGCGCGGAGACCGAGCGCGCGCTCGCACCCTGGCTTCGCGGGTACGCCGTGCACACGGTGCGGCCCGGCGATACACTCTTCTCGCTCGCCGAGCGGTACGACGCCTCGCTCGGCGCGATCGAAACGGCAAATCCGGCGCTCGACCCGTTCGCGCTGCGGCCCGGGCAGCGGATCACCGTACCGCTGCCGTTTTCCGTCGTGCCGACGGATATCCCGTGGTGCAGCGCACTCATGGACTGCGCCGTGGACGGACTGACGCACCGGTATCCGCAGCTTCGCGCCGAGAGCATCGGGCGCAGCGCCCTCTCCCGCCCGATCTGGGCACTCACGGCAGGCGACGGGCTGCGCCGTGTGCTCTACAGCGCCGCGCACCATGCGAACGAATGGATCACGACGCCGCTTTTGATGAAATATCTTGAAACGCTGCTCCGCGCGGCCGCCGCGGGTGAGACCGTGTTCGGCTACCCGGCGGAGGACATCCTCTTCCGCGCCGCACTCACGTTCGTGCCGCTCGTCGATCCGGACGGCGTCGATCTCGTGACGGGCGCTCTGCCGGAGGGCGAAGCGAAGGAGCGCGCCGCGGCCATCGCCGCTGAGTTCCCCGCAATCCCCTATCCGGACGGCTGGAAGGCGAACATCGCGGGCATCGATCTCAATTTACAGTACCCCGCCGGGTGGGACACCGCCCGCGCGATCAAGTTCGCGCAGGGCTACGACCGCCCCGCGCCGCGCGACTTTGTCGGCGAAGCGCCCCTCACAGCGCCGGAGGCCGCCGCGCTTGCCGCCTTTACCGAAGCGCTCGACCCCGCGCTCGTGCTCGCGTACCACACGCAGGGCAATGTCATTTACTGGAAGTACTTAAATTTTGAGCCGGAGGGCAGCCGCGCGCTCGCCGAGCGGTTCGCCGCCGTGAGCGGCTACGTCTGCGAGGACACGCCCTACGCCTCCGGCTTTGCCGGATATAAGGACTGGTTCATTCAGAATTTTGACCGCCCCGGCTACACGATCGAATGCGGCCTCGGCGAAAACCCGCTCCCGCTCTCACAGTTTGAAAGCATCTGGAACGCCAACCTCGGCATCCTCACCCTCGCCGCGCTGGGGATATAAATGCAGCGACTCCCACCGCCTTTTCCGCGGTGGGAGTCGCTGCGTTTATCAGAAATCGATCTCGTATTCAAAAAACCGGCGGGATTCGCTTCGCGCTTCACTGACAAGCGACGCGCTGCCGGCTATTTTCAATGCTTTCAAGGCTGCGTCGATCTTTACAGCGTCCTTTTCTTTGATACCGGAAGAGTTGCTGAGCTTCAGAGTATATTTCAAATGATGCGGAGACGCCTGATCCATTCGCAGCGCAATCAGCGACTGAATGGCGGGATCTTTCCGCAGATAATTCAGCACCGGCGCTTTGGGCGGATGGCCGACGCACTGCATCTCCGCCGCAACTTCAAGGCTGGAAGCCTCGGACGTGGTAACGTCCATCTTCCCCTCGGCGCTTTCCTTGACCGATACGATTTTGGCCTTTTCCTTTGCTTTCGTCTCTTTCTTGGAATGAGACATGTTGTTTTCCTTGAGCGTCACCTTGAAGTATTTCGCGCCCAGATCCTGTGCGGTCTTCTGCAATTCGCCGACACGCACGAGCTTGAGATAACTGAAATATTCCTCCAGTGCGATATAGCTGTTGCGGTCGGTAGGGTCAACATAATAGATCTCTCTGTCCATATCCGGGTAAAAGGACAGCCCGAACATTTCCGCGGACTTTCGGTAAATGTTCACGATCCGAAGATCCTTCTGCGCGGAAACATATCCGATAGAATCGCGGCAAACTTCACTTTCCGCTCGCTTTTTATCGATGTCGGTGATGCGGATCAGTTTGGTCAATGCAAAATCGGCGCTGTCCAGATCATCAGCAAAAATGGGGCAGAGCGCTTTCCGTTCCGCGATCCGGCTTCTTTCTTCTGCGCTTTCTTTCATGGCGGAGATCGTATCTTTTGCCGCATTTCCAATCGATCCGGCAATTACAGACACATCCTTCATATCAAACGTGCCGTCGCCGTTCTGATCCATTGCCTTAACAATGCCGTCTTTTGCCTTTCCGAGAAGCTCTTTCACGTTCTCCTTTGGAACGGTCACCGTACCAGGTTTTTTCTTTTCCATGGTATTTCACCCTTTCTACAAGTTATCCATAAAGCAAACGGAAAATTTCGCGGTCAGAATGGTATCCAAATGGCAGAAAACCGGCAGGGCATAATTCAGTTCCTCAGCGAGTGGAGCGGGGCGGGGATGCGGCCGCCGCGGGCGATGAACTCCGCGCTCGACGCCGCGTGCACCGGCATGACCGGCGCTTCGCCGAAAAGCCCGCCGATCTCCACCGTGTCGCCCACGGTCTTGCCCGGCGCGGGGATGAGCCGGACGGCGGTGGTCTTATTGTTTATCATGCCGATGGCGGCCTCGTCCGCGAGGATGGCGGAGAGCGTTTCGGCGCTCGTATCGCCCGGCACGGCGATCATGTCGAGCCCCACGGAGCACACGCACGTCATTGCCTCGAGCTTATCGAGCGTGAGCGTTCCCTCGCGTGCTGCGGCGATCATGCCCTCGTCCTCCGAGACCGGGATAAACGCGCCGGAGAGCCCGCCGACGTGGCCGGAGGCCATCACGCCGCCCTTTTTCACCGCGTCGTTCAGCAGGGCGAGCGCGGCAGTCGTGCCGTGGGTGCCGCAGACCTCCAGTCCCATGGTTTCGAGAATGCGCGCCACGCTGTCGCCCACCGCCGGGGTCGGCGCGAGCGAGAGATCGACGATGCCGAACGGCACGCCGAGCCGCCGGGACGCCTCCCGCGCGACGAGCTGCCCCATGCGCGTGACCTTAAACGCCGTGCGCTTGATCGTCTCGGCCACAACGTCAAAGCTCTCGCCCTTGCACTCCTGCAGCGCCTGATAGACGACGCCGGGGCCGGAAACGCCGACGTTCACCGCGCTCTCGGCCTCGCCCGCGCCGTGGAACGCGCCCGCCATAAACGGGTTATCCTCCACCGCGTTGCAGAAAACGACGAGCTTGGAGCACGCGAGTCCGTCCGTATCGGCGGTGAGCGCGGCGCACTTTTTGATGACGCGGCCCATCTCCGCCACAGCGTCCATGTTGATGCCCGCGCGCGTCGAGCCGACGTTCACACTCGCGCAGACGCGCTCGGTGCGCGCGAGCGCCTCGGGAATGGAGGCGATGAGACTGCGGTCGCCGGTCGTGAAGCCCTTCTGCACAAGGGCGGAAAAGCCGCCGATGTAGTTCACGCCGACCTCGCGCGCGGCGCGGTCCATTGCCTCCGCGATGGGGACAAGGTCATCCCCGCACCCGCCCGCGATGAGCGCCACGGGCGTAACGGACACGCGCTTATTCACGATGGGGATGCCGAATTCGCGCTCGATGGCCTCGCCCACGGGGACAAGGTCGTGCGCCTCGCGGCAGATCTTTTCGTAGACCTTATCCGCGGTTCTCTTGATATCGCCGGTGGCGCAGTCGAGAAGGCTCAGCCCCAGCGTGATCGTGCGCACGTCGAGATGCTCCTGCTCGATCATCCGGATGGTCTGGACGATCTCGTCGGTATTGAGGAAATAGCTCATGGTGCCCTCCTCAGATCCGGTGCATGGCGTCGAAAATATCCTGCCGCTGCACGTGCACCGCAAGCCCGCGCGCCTCGCCGACGGAGCGAAGATGCTGCGAGAGCATATCGAACGGCATTTCGCACTCGGCAAGATCGACGAGCATGATCATTGTGAAGTAGCCCTGCATGAGCGTCTGGCTGATGTCGAGAATGTTGATGTTCTGCTCGGCGAGCGCGGCGGTGATGTACGCGGTAATGCCCTTGGCGTCGCGCGCAAATACGGATACAATGGCTTTCATGGGCGTTTCCCTTCTCTTTCAATGAATAAAAGTATTATACACGGTTTTTGCAATTTTTCAATGTCCGCCCTGCACGGAAATTGCACTTGCATTTTTCCGCCGCGGATGATATGATTTGCACGCCGAAAACAAATGCTTTTCACGGAGGGACACATATGGCGAACCGAAATCTCCCCACCTACTATCTGGTGGAGGCGGACATGCTGCCGGAGATCTTTCTCAAGGTCATGGAAGCGAAGGAGCTTCTGCAGACCGGCGAGTGCAGCACGGTCGGCGACGCGGTCAACCGCGTCGGCATCAGCCGGAGCGCATTTTATAAGTATAAGGACTCGATCACGGCGTTTCAGGATCTGCGCCACGGCCACATTCTGACGTTCCAGGTGATGCTGCGCGACCAGACGGGACTGCTCTCGGCGGTGCTGAGCGTGTTCGCCCAGTGCGGCGCGAATATCCTCACGATCAATCAGAGCATTCCGGTGAGCGGCTGCGCCACGATCACCATCAGCGCCGAGACCGCCGGAATGAGCGAGAGCATGGAAACGCTCATGAACCGCCTCGTCGCCGCCGACGGTGTCATCCGCGCCGAGATTTTAGCGGGATAAGACCTAATTAAAGCCTCCCTTGTGCAAAGGGAGGTGGATTTTGCCGAAGGCAAAAGACGGAAGGATTGTCGTTTTCCAGAGGTTACAATCCCTCAGTCAGCTTCGCTGACAGCTCCCTTTACACAAGGGAGCCTTTTTTATTGTCCAAAATGGCGCGCATCACGACGGTTGAATACAATGGAGTGTCAAATCCCATTTTGCCATTCCGGAGGTTTTATCGATATGCTGTTCGTGGAAAAATTCGGCGGAAGCTCGCTCGCCGGGGTCGAGCGCGTCCGCTGCGCGGCGCGCCTCATCGCCGACACGGTGCGCGCCGGGCACTCCGTCGCGGCGGTGCTCTCGGCGCAGGGGAAAACGACGGACGCGCTTTTATCTACCGCCGCGCACTACAGCCGCAGCCCCTCAAAGCGCGAGCTCGACATGCTGCTCGCCACCGGCGAGCAGGCAAGCGTCGCGCTCATGGCGATGACGCTTGAGGAAATGGGCCTTCCCGCCGTGTCGCTCACCGGCTGGCAGGCAGGTGTCGGCACGGATGAGACATACGGCGACGCGCACATCCGCCGTCTCTCGATGGAGCGCGTGCGCCGTGAGCTGGACGAGGGGAAGGTCGTCCTCATCGCCGGTTTTCAGGGCGTGAGCCCCGGAAACGACATTACGACGCTCGGGCGCGGCGGCTCGGACACGACCGCCGTGGCCGCGGCCGCGGCGCTGCGCGCGGACGAGTGCCGCATCTATACCGACGTGGAGGGCGTATTCACCGCCGATCCCCGGCTCATTCCGGAGGCGCGGCGGCTCCCCGCCGTGGACAGCGAGGAAATGCTCCGGCTCGCCTCGCTCGGCTCGCAGGTGCTGCACGAACGCAGCGCGGCGCTCGCGCTGCGCTTTGCCGTCCCGCTCACGGTGCTCTCCAGTCTTGTCCCCGCGCCAGGCACCGTCATCCGCCCTCTGCCGCTGCCGGAGGACGAAGGCCGTCTCACCGCCGTGACACGCTCGGGCGCTCTCGTCTCGCTCGTCGGCACGCATCTGCACACGTTCGCCTCTCTCCCCGAACGGGCGGCCGCGGCGCTGCGGGAGGCTGGGCTCTCCCCGGACGCCGTGCTTCTCACCGACGGGCGCCTTACCGTGCATGTTCCAGAAGCACAGAGCCTTGAAACCCTCCGCTGTCTGCACGCCGCGTTTCTGGAAGCGAAAGATCATTCTTAATTCCGATTTTACTATCGGATTTCTTGACGAAACAAGGCAAACGTGCTACCCTCTTGGGGATAATATCTCCGGGAGGGTTTTTTATGATCTATCTCGACAACGCCGCCACATCGCTCCGCCGTCCGGAGGGCGTGGTGCGCGCGGTGAGCGAGGCGCTGTGCTCGCTGGGCAACGTCGGCCGCGGCGCGAGCGAGAGCGCGCTTTCCGCCGCGCGCGTGGTATACGCCGCGCGCGAAAAGCTCTGCACCTTTTTCGGCGGGGCAGACCCGTCGCGCGTGTGCTTCACGCAGAACTCGACCGAGGCGCTCAACACCGCCATTTTCGGGCTTCTCCGGCCCGGCGACCACGTGATTTCGACCGATCTCGAGCACAACAGCGTGCTCCGCCCGCTCTACCGGCTGGAGCAGGAGGGCGTGGAGGTCACGTTCCTGCGCGCCGATGCGCGCGGCTGCATCGATTATGCCGATCTCCCCCGCGCGCTGCGGCCGAACACCCGTGCGATCGTCTGCACGCACGCCTCCAATCTCACCGGCAACGCGCTGGACGCATCCCGCATCGGCGCTTTTGCGCGCGAGCACGGCCTTCTGTTTATCCTCGACGCCTCGCAGACGGCGGGCAGCTTTGACCTGAACGCGCAGCGCGACGGCGTTTCCGTCCTCTGCTTCACCGGACACAAGGGCATGATGGGGCCGCAGGGGACCGGCGGGCTCATCGCCGCGCCCGGCGTGGAGATCCGCCCGCTCAAGACCGGCGGCACGGGCGTGCAGTCCTACCGGCGCGAGCAGCCGGAGGAATATCCGACGCGGCTCGAGAGCGGCACGCTCAACGGCCACGGCATCGCGGGGCTGTCCGCGGCGGTGGATTTCCTGAACGAAGTCACCCCCGCCGCCATCCACGCGCACGAGACCGCGCTTATGAGCGCTTTTTATAATAAGGTATCCGCGCTGCCGGGCGTCACGGTGTACGGCGACTTCACGCAGGACCGCGCGCCGATCGTCACGCTCAACATCGGCGACATGGATTCCGGCGAGGCGGCGGAAATTCTCTCCGACGAATACGGCATCGCCGTGCGCTCCGGCGCGCACTGCGCGCCGCGGATGCACGAGGCGCTCGGTACCGTTTCGCAGGGCGCGGTGCGCTTTTCGTTCGGCTGGTTCAATACGATGGAGGAAGCGGAACAGGCGGCGGATGCCGTCCGCGACATTGCCCTATGAGAGTACGCGAAAAGAAAGAATACGTGATCTTCACGTTCCACACGACCGCCGCTGCGATGGCGACGGAAAAGCTCTGCCAGGAGCGAAGCATCCCCGGACGGCTCATCCCCGCGCCGCGGAGCATCACCGCCGACTGCGGCATCGCGTGGGCCGCGCCGCCGGAGGAACGCGAGCGCATTGAAAACGAACCGGGGCTTCCCGAGATCGCGGGCGTATACCTGCGCGAGCTTTAATAAGGAGAGCGCCATGCAGACACTCAATCTCAAACAGCTCGAGGCCTTCTGCGCCGTGGTCGAGCGCGGCAGCTTCACCGCCGCGGCGGAGGCGCTCTATCTCGCGCAGTCCACCGTGAGCGGCCACATTCTCGCCCTCGAAAAGGACATCGGCGTGCCGCTGCTCGTCCGCTCCGGCAAGCGGCGCATCACGCTCACCGAGGAGGGGCGGCGCGTATACGACCATGCGCACACCATTCTCCAGAGCTGCGCCGAGCTCTCCCGCGAGCTGGAGGAACAGACCTCCCGCGAGGTATCGCTCGCGGCGTCGTCCATCCCGATGCAGTATATCCTCCCGCAGCTCATCAGCGAGTTTCACCGGGAAAACCCGGATTTCCGCTTTCTGCTCCGCAGCGGCGACAGTGCCGCCGTCCACGCCGCCGTATTGCAGGGCGAAACGCACATCGGCTTCGTCGGCGCGGTGCTGAACACGCGCGAGCTTACCTACGACTGCATCGCCACCGACCCGCTCGTGCTCGTCACGCCCGACACGCCGCGCTACCGCGCCATGTTCGACGCCGGGGAATCGGGCAACGCGCTGCTCGGCGAGCCTCTCATCTTCCGCGAGGGCGGTTCCGGCACGCAGCTCGCCGGGCAGAAATTCTTCACCGAAAACGGCATCGACTCCGGCGCGCTCAACATCGTCGCGCGCATCGACAACAGCGAGGCCGTGCTGCGCGCCGTGGCGTGCGGGCTCGGCTGCGCCGTCGTTTCCGGTCTTGCCGCGGGCGCGACAAAGGAGCTTCTCTCCTTCCCTCTCGTCGGGAAAAACAACGAGCGCGAGATCTACATGATCCGATCCCGCGACCGCCGCCCGACAAAGTCCGCGCGCGCATTCATTGACTTTCTGCTTGACCGCCGGACGCTGCATTGACGACTCGTTCTATCTGTTTCTCCGATAGTTCCGTTGGCGATATCCGATTTACCGTTTGGCATTTTCCGGAGAGACGTCGTATAATGAAGCCGTTAAAACACAGTTTTGAAAGAGAGAGGGAAAAATTGTGAAAAGCAACTGGTTCAAAAACAACTGGCTGATCCTCGTCACCGGACTTGTGATCGGCATTGCGGCGCTCGTTTTGGGCGCGCACGGCAACCCCGGCAACATGGGCTTCTGCATTGCCTGCTTCCTGCGCGACACGACCGGCGCTCTCGGTCTGCACGGCGCGGAGGTCGTGCAGTACTTCCGTCCGGAGATCGTCGGCATCCTGCTCGGCTCGCTCATCGCGGCGGTCGCGGCGAAGGAATTCAAGGGCCGCGGCGGCTCTTCCCCGATGATCCGCTTCCTTCTCGGCGTGTTCGTTATGATCGGCGCGCTGATGTTCCTCGGCTGCCCGCTGCGTATGGTCATCCGTATCGGCGGCGGCGACTGGAACGCCCTTGTCGGTCTTGTGGGCTTCATCGTGGGCATTCTCGTGGGCGTTGTGTTCCTCAAGAAGGGCTTCACGCTCGGCCGCAGCTATAAGCAGACGCTCGCCGAAGGCGCCGCCTTCCCGGTCGTTTATGTGCTGCTGTTCGTCCTCTGGCTCGCCGCTCCGGCGATCTTCAAGTTCTCCGAAAAAGGTCCCGGCAGCATGCATGCCGCGTGGGGTCTCGCGCTCGTCGCGGGTCTCGTCGTCGGCGCGCTCTGCCAGCGCAGCCGTATGTGCATGGTCGGCGGCATCCGCAACGCCGTCATGTTCAAGGACTTCGGCCTTGTCGCCGGCTTCGTGACGATCATTCTCACGGTTCTCGTCGGCAATCTCATTCTCGGCAAGTTCAACCCCGGCTTCACCGGCCAGCCCGTTGCGCACAACGATGGTCTCTGGAACTTCCTCGGCACCGCCCTCATGGGCTGGGGCTGCGTCCTGCTCGGCGGCTGCCCGCTGCGTCAGCTCATTCTCGCCGGCCAGGGCGAGAGCGACAGCGCCGTCACCGTTCTCGGCATGATGTGCGGCGCGGCGTTCTGCCACAACCTGAAGCTCGCCTCCTCTGCCGACGGCCCGACCGGCAACGGCAAGATCGCGGTGATCGTCGGCTTCGTCGTGGTGCTCGTGGTCTCCCTGCTCTTCACGAAGAAGGCGGAGGAATAAGCCCATGAAAACCGTTGATGCGAGAGGCTTTGCCTGCCCCCAGCCGGTCATCATGGCCCAGAAGGCCATCAAGGCGGACGCTCCCGGCGAGCTGCAGGTGCTTGTCGATAACAAGTGCGCCGTCGAAAACGTCACGCGCTTCGGCGAAAGCCAGGGCTATACCGTGACCGCAGCCGATAACGGCGACGACGAATTCACCGTTACGCTGCGCAAATAACCTTACCCCCTTCACGGCTCTCCCGCGTTCATGGCGGGAGGGCCGTTTTATCTGCCAAATTGCCCCATTTGCCGCCAAATCTTGACCAATGCGGCAAAGTCTGATAGAATAACAAAGATTCCTCGTGAGTGATAAGGAGGCTATACCATGCCCCGAGATTATCCGGAATACGAAGACGAGTCCCCGGAGGAGACCTACCGCGATCCGCTCAAGCCGTTTCTGATCGCACTCGTTGTGCTCCTTCTCCTGTTTGCCGCTATCATCGTATTGCTTTACATGCGTCTGCAGACCGCGAACACCCGCGCCGAAACGCTCTCACAGGAGCTGACGGCCGCACAGGTGCAGCTTGACGATCTGCGCGCGCAGCGGGCCGCCGAGACGCCGACGCCCACGCCGACCGAAGTGCCCACACCCACCCCGGAGCCGACGCCGGAGCCCACCGCTACGCCGGAGCCGACACCGGAACCGACGCCCACGCCCGCCCCGCTCCTGCGCGACACGATCACCGCCGAGATGCTCGGCTACGTCTACCGTCCGGCGGATGAGTTCTGGTATGACGAGGCAAAGACCGCCGCCGTCATCCCGTACATGCTCGCCGTTCACTACGGCCCCGGCATGGACTGGGGTGAGAACATGGCGCTCAACATGGGCGACACGGTGGAGATCCTCGCCAAGCAGAACGGCTGGGTGCTCCTGCGCACTGCCGACGGCCGCTACGGCTGGGCCGCCGGCGAGCTGCTGCGTGAAACGGCCGACGCCCCCGCGGCGACGGCAACGCCCGCCGCGCCGGTCAACCCCGCCGATCCGGCCGTGCCGGTCGCTCCCGCGACGGCGGCTCCGATGGCTGCCCCGACGCCGGATTATACCGAGGTCTCCAATCCCGATCTCAAATAAGGACATACGAAAAGATCCTCTCTCTGCGCTGTGCAGAGAGAGGATTTTCTTTTATGACGGGCAGCGCCGCGAAAGGCGGCAGAGCTGCTCTTATTCTTTGCTGTCCGGCACGATCACCGTGGCAAAATAGCTGATCTTCTCCGGCAGGCCGGTCATCGTCTCGAACACCTGCTGCGTGGGCAGGCCGCAGTCCGCGACCATAGCGGATTCCTCCGCCAGACCGTGCCGCGAGAGCGCCGCGGCGGTCTCGCCGATGGCTTTGCCGGACTTCATCAGCACCTTGGTGCCGGGCTGGGCAAGCGCGGCATCGAGATCGGACGCTCCGGCGGGATAGATGTGCAGCGGCAGCTCCATCTCCGTGAGGCTCCGGTCGAGCGCCGCGGCCACGGCGGAAAAGCTCGCAACGCCGGGGACCATGCGCGTATCGTATCCGCGGCGGCGCAGCTCGTCGAGCACATAATATGCCGTGGCGTAGATGGACACATCGCCGAGATTCACCATGGCGACGTCCCGTCCGGTGTCGAGCTCCGGCGCAATGGCGTCCGCGGCGCGCGCATAGCCTTCGGCGCGGACGGCGGCGTCGCGCGACATGGCGAATGAGAGCGGCAGAACGGTCTTTCCGCCGAGCTCTGCCGCGCCCTGCGCGATGGAAAGCGCGAGCATCTCGCCCGAAGCGGTCTGCGGCGCGGCGATCACGGGGCAGGCCTCCAGCACGGCGCACGCCTCGCGCGTCATCCACATGGGATCGCCGGGGCCGACGCCTACGGCGTAAAACATTCCTTTCTTTCCTTTCACAGCGTCCATCCTTCCGTTTTCGCGTCGAGTACCGCGAGCCCCGCGGCCTTCGCGCGCGCGAGGAGCGGCGCGTTCGGCGTCCGGGCAGCATCTCCCGCGAGGAGGATCCTTCCGCAGCGGCGCATCGTTTCAAATGCTTTTTCGTATACGGCATCGTCCGGCGCGGCGAACGCCGGCACGGAGACCGTCTCCGCGGCGAGCAGCCGCGCGAGCCGGTAGTCCACATCGTTTTCGTACAGCACGCCGGTCGCAAACGGGACGTTCTCGCGCTGGAGCTTCCGGTACACGGATATGCCCGTCCCCGCGCCCGCGAGCACGAACACCTCCGGCGTGTCGCCGGCAGGCTTTTTGAGCTCGATGCTGCCGAAGAGCGGATCGAAGTATCCGTCCTCGATGTCGTACAGCTTCCGGATGGCCTGCTCCTCGAACACCTCGCCGGGCGCGCCGAAGCCGAACTGCGTGTCGCCCTTCACGGTGAGGATGCGGTCGGCCACCTTCTCCGCGAGATCGATCTCGTGGAGCGACATGATGACCGTAATGTTCTTTTTGCGCGCCATGCGCGTGAGGATGGTGAGCAGGTCGAGCTTGTGGCGCACGTCGAGGAACGACGTCGGCTCATCGAGCAGTATCATCTCCGGCTGCTGGGCGATGGCGCGTGCGAGCAGCACGCGCTGGCGCTGGCCGTCGCTGATGGCGTTGAAGTCGCGCTCGGCAAGCTCGAGCGCGTGGACGGTCTCCATCGCTTCGTCCACGATGCGCTGGTCCTCGCCGCGGAGCACGCCGAGCCGTCCGGTGTACGGGTACCGGCCGGTAGCCACAACGTCGCGGCAGGTCGTGAGCTCGACCTTGATGCGCTCGGTGAGGATCACGGCGAGCTTTTTGGAGAGCTCGCGGTAGGTGATCGTCTGCATATCCCGTCCCTCGAGAAAGATCTTCCCCCGGATCGGTTCCAGATCGCGCGCGATGGTCTTGAGCAGCGTGGATTTGCCCGCGCCGTTCGGGCCGATGAGCGCGATGATCTCGCCCTTCTGTACTTTGACGGAGATATCGCGGATGACCGGCACCTTATGGTAGCCGATCGTGAGATCGTCGATCACAAAATAGGGCGTATCCGTCATTTCCGTCCTCCCTTCCGGCGCAGCATCATGTAGATAACGACCGGCGCGCCGAAAATAGACGTGACGGTGCTGATGTTCAGCTCCGTCGGCGCGAAGGCCGTGCGCGCGATGAGATCGCACAGCATACAGAATACGCCGCCGCCCAAGAATGTGGCCGGTATGACCACGAGTGGCTTGGATGTGTTCAGACAGTGCCGGATGAGGAACGGCACGGCGATGCCGACGAACGAGATCGGTCCGGCAAACGCCGTCACCGTGGCGGAGAGGATGCTCGAGAGCACGATCAGCGCCGTGCGGAACGCCTTGATGTTCACGCCCATGCTCTGGGCATACGCCTCGCCGAGCTGGTACGCGCCGATGGGCTTGGCCATGAGAAACGTAGCGCCGCCGGTGATGCCGACGACCGTGGCCGCCACGCCGACGTTGCTCCAGTTCATGCCGGAGAAGCTGCCCTTGGACCAGTTGTGCAGGTTCACGATATCGGAATCCGCCGCGAACGTCACGGTAAAGTCCGTGATGGCGGTGCAGATGTAGCCGATCATGATGCCCGCGACGAGCAGCGTGGACATGCTCGGGATGCGCCGCGAGAAGAGCAGGATGAATCCCACCGAGAGCAGCGAGCCGACGAACGCCGCAAGGATCAGCGTATACGACGACACGACGCCGAAGATCTGGATGAAATAGATCATCGCGAACGCGACGACCATTTTCGCGCCGCTCGAAATGCCGAGAACGAACGGTCCGGCGATCGGGTTTTCAAAGAACGTCTGCAGCAGGAAGCCCGCGAGCGAGAGCGCTCCGCCGAGGATCGCCGCCATGAGGATGCGCGGCAGGCGGATCTTCCAGATGATATTCACCTCCGTGGGATTGCCGGTCTTGGTGAACAGGATCTCCACGATCCGCTCGAGCGGGATGGGGATGTTGCCGATGTTGATGTTCAGCACCGTGATTAGGCAGAAGGCGGCAATGAGCACGAAGAACACGAGCGCATACCGGGCGCGCCGCCGTGCCTGATGCACGAGATACGCCCCGGCTTGCGCCGGGGCGGTATTCGTATTGACGGTTTTTTCTGTCATAGTTTTCAGGAAACGCGGGTCAGGAACGTCATGTCGCTCTCCGCACCGCCGGTGAGAGCGAGATGGATGTCCCGGATCATTTCGCCGACAATGTCCGTGGCCTGATAGAACGATTTGCCCGTACACCAGACGTTGCCCTCCTGCACGGCCTTGAAGTCGGCAAACAGGGCGTCTTTGGCGAGCAGCTCATTGATGCTCGAGATGGGTGCGTCGATGGAAGCGTTGTAGATGAGCACATCGGCGTCCACAGCGGTGCCGTAGAACGTCTCCATGGTAACGGAAACGGAGGTGTTCGTCTGGTCGGTCACGAAGTTTTCAAAGGCATAACGGCCGCCCGCGAGCTCAATCATCTTGGGAATATAGTCGGTGGGCTTGCGGATGACGATGGAGCCGTCGGAGTTCACAAAGAAAAATGCGACGGTCTTGCCGGTGTTCTCAAAGCCCTCGAGCTGCGTGATGATGGCGGCCTGCTGGTCAAAAAACTCCGCGGCCTCGGCATCCTTGCCGACAAGCGCGGCATAGAGCTTGATCCATTCAGTGCGGCCGAGCGGGTGCTGCTCATAGCTGGAGCGGTCCACCAGCACGGGGATGCCGAGATCCTCGATCATCTCCTTGACCTTGGGCGTGTGGTAGATCATCGTGGACTCGATCGCCAGATCGCACTCCTCGTCGATCAGGCGCTCATAGTCGGGCTCGCTGTACTTGCCGGCGAACTCGATATCGCCGCGCTGCATCGCCTCAACGGCCGCGTCGATGTACCAGCCGGACTCGCGCGTGCCGGTGAGCCGGATGTGGTCGAGCGCGTCCACGGCGGCGAAGAGCGACATGGCGGAGGTCGCCGCAAGATAGATCTTGTCCAGCGGCTGCTGAAGCACCGTGACGGAGCTGTCCATCTTTGCCGGTACCGCCGCGCCCTCCGGCACGACGAGGAAGTCGCCGCCGTTGTCGATGCGGATGAGCGTGTACCCGCCCTCATAACGGAAAAGGCGGAATACCGTGGCGTACTTGAGCGGTGACTCTTCGGTGAAGGTCAGCCCTTCGATGACCGGTGCATCAGCCGGAGCCGCGGCGGGGTCTTCCGCCGCAGGGACTTCGGCCGCGGCAGCCGTCGGAGCGGCGGTCGCCCCGGCGGCTGCGGGAGTTGTGCTCCCGCAGCCGGACATGACGGTCAAAAGCAGTGTCAGCGCCAGAAGAAGCGCCGAAATTCTCTTTGTCGTGTGTTTCATGCATTAACCCTCCCGGGAGGTAATTTCGCGGATCATGCGCTCGGCGGTCGTCTCGTTGCCGAAGAGAATGCCGTAGAGCCGCAGCCAGTCGGCCTGCGCGAGAGCGTCGGCCTCGTCGGCGGAGCGGTCGATGAGCATCGGGATGTCGAGCACGGCGAAGCGGTCGGCCAAATCGTACAGACGGTCGCGATACTCCACCGCCGTCAGGCTCTCCGCGTCAGCGGGGGCAGTCTGCTTGCGCTCGGTGAGTGTTTCCCCGCTCAGCGGCAGGAGCTTGCCGGACGTGATCGCGAGATCGGTCTTGTTCTGCACGAGCTTCTTGTACTCGGGCTTATCCCAGCTGCCGCCGTACAGCACGCTGCCGTCGGCAAGGCTCTTGCTGAGGATCTCGTTCTCGCTCGTCTCCGCGCCGAACACCTTGACAAGGTTCAGCGCTTCAAAGATCTCAAAGGTATCGACGGGCGTTTCGTCCATCAGATAGATGCTCTTCGCCGGCAGCGTCACGATGATGAGCTGCTTTTCAAGGCCCGCGGGGAGCTCCGTTCCTTCCGGAACGAACAGATAGCGCAGGACGTTCTGCTTATAAAGCCCGGCGACGTAGTCGGCCTTGATCTGCGCGTTGTCGGCGCCCTCTTCCTCGGCGACGGCTTCTTCCGTGCCGTCGGACGCGGCGGCGCTGGCCGCCTTGGCGATCTCGGCCTTCGCCTCGTCGGTGTCGAGCACCGTGTCGCTTATGACGTCGATCTCCGCGAGGACGATGTTGCCCTCATAGCGGAAGAGCTTGAGATACTGCGCGTGCTCGAGCTTGATCTCCTCCTGGAACGTGAGGCCCATGATCTCGGGCGCCTCGGTGCTGAGCGTTTTGCCGTCGGTGTTGTCCTTCTGGTTGTTCGCGTTCGTCTTGAGCTGCACGAAGATGATGTACTCGATCTCGTGCGCGGAGGACATCTTGGTGGTCATGCCGAGAATGCGGTTGTTCTTGTTGAGCTCCACGGGGATCGTGAAGGTGCTGCCGTCGTTGGAGTAATAGGTGTTGCCGGAGGCCTTCACATAGGAGTACTGCGGCGGGTTGCCGCTGCTGCTCACGAAGCGGATGGTAGCGTACGCCTGGCCGTTCTTCACCGTGACCTTGTCGCACACGATGCGCGCGCGGCCGGAGCCGCCGGAGAAGGAGAAGCTGTCGGGCGCGTAGACGCCGTCCTTGAGCGTCGTGCTGTTATCCACGCGGGAGGTGGAGCCGCTGGTGTCGGTATCGTGATCGGATTCGTTGTCCGGATTGGTGGGGTTCGGGGTGGGCGTCGGGGTCGGCGTGGGTGTCGGAGTGACAGGGTCGGCCGCGTCGCCGATCTTCTTGAGCGAATCGGAGCGGAACGTCACCGTGCGGTCGTACCAGATGTTGTTTTTCAGGCTGTGCGAGGAGATGATGAGGGGCTTGTCGAGCTCAGACACGGGGATGGTGTAGGTGTACTTGCCGTTTTCGTCCACGGCGAAGGGCGCCCAGTTGTCCTTGTCCTTCTCGGCCTCGTCGCCCGTGCCGGGGTAGAGGTAATCGTAGCCGGTGCCGCTGAGCGTCAGCGTGGCCATGATCGCGCCGTTCACAACGTTGAGCTTCGTGTCGATGATCTTGAACATCGCCGCGTCGCACTCGGCCGTGGCGGAATACTTGCCGTCCTCGGCGGTGCGCTTGAGATTTCCGATGTCCAGCGTGATGCTGCGGTCGTACCACTTGTCGTTCTTATGGCTGTGAGAGGTGACGGCCAGCGGGTTCGTCAGCTTATCCACCGTGATGGTGTAGGTGTGCCAGTTGTCGCGCGTCTCGCCGTCGATCGTGCCGCTCACGACCTTGGCGGGAGCCCACTCGCTCCGGTCAACGGCGTCGGCCTGCGTGCCGGTGCCGGGGTAGAGGTAATCGTAGCTGGTGCCGTTGAGCGTGAGCGTCAGCTGATACTTGCCGTCCTTCGCCGTGATGACGACGCGGCGCACCTTGAACATCGCAGCGCCGGTCTCGGCGGTGGTGGTGTAGGTGGTGCCATCCTTGATGACCGAGCTCGGATCGCTCGGATCGACCGGATCGACGGGGTCGGAACCGCCGCTCAGGCGCGGCAGGAAGCGCGGCAGCAGGAGCTGATCCTGCTTCGTGCTCCACGCTCCGCTCTTGCTGCAGCTCACAAACGGGATGGCTTCCGCAAGGGCGCTCTTCGGCAGCGTGACGGAGAACACGCGGTAGCTGTAGGGATCGTCCGCGTTGAGGATGCCGGCGGAGACCGCGTTGGCCTCGCGCGTCGCCTCGTCGTCGCTCACGGAGCCGAAGTACAGTTTGCTGTAGCCGCTGGTGCGGGTGACATACCGGATGGTGATCGTATCGCCGGACACGGTCAGCGTCGCGCCCGCGTCGACGGGGATGACGCCGTTTTTCGTGTCGGCGTAGCCGAAGAGGTCGTACACGCCGTCCGTGAAGGCGGAGGCGTCAAACGTGCCGTTGAAGTTCGGGACGTTCAGGAAGTAGGACTGCGAGGTATCCCACGAGTTATCGGAGAAGCCGACCGTCGCGGGCGTGTAGGAACCCTGCCGCTCGGCGTTCACGGTGTAAACGAACGTCGTGGTGCCGTCGGGGTTCTGCGTGCCGGTGACATAGCCGGATTTATCCTTATCGTTGCGGTCGCCCAGATACAGCTTGTCCGGCGTCTTGGAGGAATTGTTACCGGCCGCCTTGCCGGTGATGGTGCAGGTGATGGTCGTGCCCTTGAGCACCGCGGAGGAAGAGGAGATCTTGAAGCTCTGCTCCACCCGGCTGCCGCCGGCGAGCAGACGGATACCGGCATCGTCCAGCCGCGTCTCGGTATCGTCCGTCAGACGGGGCAGATAGTCGGTGAGAACCAGATAATCCTGCTTCTCCAGCCAGCCGTTCGTATCCTGATACCACAGCGGCGAATGGCGCACGAAGGGGATCTTGTCGCCGAGCGCGCTCTTCGGGAGCGTGATATAGAACACCTTGTAGTTCATGCCGATGGGCTCATAATCGGCGTTGCCGATCGCATTCGCCTCGCGGGTGGCCATCGGGTCGGTCACAAGGCCCATGTAGATCTTGTCGGTATCGCTCGCGCGGGTGACCCACTTGATCGTGACGGTGTCGCCGGAAACGGTCAGCGTGGACTGCGTGTCCACGGGGAAGCCGCGGTTGTCGACCTTGTCGAGATAGGGGTAGGCGTTGCCGTAGAGGTCGTACACGCCGTCGGTGTAATAGCTCGGGTCAAACGCGCGGCCAAAGCTCGGGATGTTCAGGAAGAAGTCCTGGTTCTCGTCCCAGCTGCCGTCGGCAAAGCCGATGACAACGGGGATGGATGTCCCCTGCTTGTCCGCGGAGACGCCGAACGAGAAGGTCGTCTGCAGACCGTTCACGCTGCCGGAAATGGCGGAGGACTTGTCCTTATCGTCGCGGCTGCCGAGATAGAGCTTCACCGCGGGCTTTCCGCCGTGGACGCCGGTCATTTCGCCGGTGATGGTGCAGTAGATCGTATCGCCGATGAGCGCGGCAGTGGAGGAGCTGATCTTGAAGCTCGACTCGTTGAAGCCGCCGGCGGCGACCATCTTCATTTCGGCATCGGAGATCTCCGTGCCGGTGTCGCAGTCTCCGTCCGCAGGGATGGAGATCACGAGGTCTTTGGTGGTATACCAGCCGCCGTCCGGCTTGCCAAGGGCGATGGGCATGGGCGTGCCGCGGTAGGACGCGGGCAGTTCAAACTCGAACACCCAGCCGCCGCCGCTGCGCGCCGTGCCCTGCACATAGGGGGACTTGAACGCATCGTCCTTGGAGCCGAAGTACAGCTTGTCGAACGAGGTGTTGGCGGTCTCAAAGCGGATGAGCAGCTTCTCGCCCGCGACGACCATGCCGGTCTTCGCGGCGGTGAGCATCTTGAATTCCGTGTTGTCCTCGGCCTTCAGAACCTTGATGCCGGCTTCCTTCAGATTGTCGGGCAGCTTCGGGATCGCGGGCGCGGCCTCCGGCTTCTTATCCGGGTCCTCGCCCGAGCCGGTGCCTTCGGGGATATCGGCGGGGACGACGAGCTCAAGCTCGCTGGAGTTATACGGGCTCTTCGCGCTGAGATCGCCCTTGAGGATGCAGACCGGTACGCGCGTGCCGGCAGCGCTCGCCGGAAGCGTGAAGTGGTAGGCCTGCGTGGCCGTTCCGGCCACGCCGCCGACGACGTCGAACGCGCCTCCTTTATCAAGCTGCGCGACGAGATCCGTGCGCGTGCCGAAATAGAGATACGAGTAAGTGAACGCACCGCTCGCCGCGGGGTTCACCTGCACCGTCGCGTAGATCGTGTCGCCGACCTTGACGGCGGTGGCCGTCTCGATCTTGAACATGGGATAGACCGTATCGACGCTCTGCTTGGCGACGAACATCTTGCCGCTCACGTCCTGCTCGGCGCTGGGAGCGGCGGGGTAATCCACCGGCGTGGGGACGGGGTCGAGCTTTCCTTCCGGAACGTCGGCGGGGACGATGAGCTCAAGCTCGCTGGAGTTATAGGGGCTTCTCGCGGTGAGATCGCCCTTGAGGATGCAGACCGGGACACGCGTGCCGGCCGCACTCGCCGGAAGCGTGAAGTGGTAGGCCTGCGTGGCCGTTCCGGCCACGCCGCCGACAACGTCGAACGCGCCGCCCTTATCAAGCTGGGCGGTCAGCGCTGTGCGCGTGCCGAAGTACAGATAGGAATAGGTGAAAGCGCCGCTCGCGGCGGGGTTCACCTGCACCGTCGCGTAGATCGTGTCGCCGACCTTGACGGCAGTGGCCGTCTCGATCTTGAACATGGGATAGACCGTATCGACGCTCTGCTTGGCGACGAACATCTTGCCGCTCACGTCCTGCTCGGCGCTGGGAGCGGCGGGGTAATCCACCGGCGTGGGGACGGGGTCGAGCTTTCCTTCCGGAACGTCGGCGGGGACGATGAGCTCAAGCTCGCTGGAGTTATAGGGGCTTCTCGCGGTGAGATCGCCCTTGAGGATGCAGACCGGGACGCGCGTGCCGGCAACGCTCGCGGGCAGCGTGAAGTGGTAAGTCTGCGTGGACGATCCGTTCACACCGCCGACGACGCTGAACGGCCCGTCCTTTTCGAGCTGCTCAAGAAGCGCCGTGCGCGTGCCGAAATAGAGATACGAGTAAGTAAAGGCGCCGCTCGCCGCGGGGTTCACCTGCACCGTCGCGTAGATCGTGTCGCCGTACTTGACGGCGGTGGCCGTCTCGATCTTGAACATGGGGTAGACCGTATCGGCGCCCTTCTTGGCGACGAACATCTTGCCGCTCACGTCCTCTTCGGCCATTGGCGCGGAAGCGTATTCCGCCGGCGTGGGGACGGGTGTTACCTTGCCTACGGGGATATCCTCGGCGATGACGAGCTCGAGCTCGCTGGAGTTATAGGGACTCTTCGCGGTGAGATCGCCCTTGAGGATGCAGACCGGTACGCGCGTGCCGACGGCGCTCGCGGGCAGCGTGAAGTGGTAGGCCTGCGTGGCCGAGCCGTTCACGCCCGCGGCGACGCTGAACTCGCCGCCCTTATCGAGCTGCGCGACGAGATCCGTGCGCGTGCCGAAATAGAGGTACGAGTAAGTGAACGCGCCGCTCGCCGCGGGGTTCACCTGCACCGTGACATAGAGCTTGTCGCCGACCACAACGGCGGTGGCCGTCTCGATCTTGAACATGGGGTAGACCGTATCGACGCCCTTCTTGGCGACGAACACCTTGCCGCTCACGTCCTGCTCAGCCACCGGCGCGGCGGGATAGCTCGCCGCCACGGGGACGGGGTCGAGCTTGCCTTCCGGAATGTCGGCGGGGACGATGAGCTCAAGCTCGCTGGAGTTATAGGGGCTTCTCGCGGTGAGATCACTCTTGAGGATGCAGACCGGTACGCGCGTGCCGGCAGCGCTCTCGGGGAGCGTGAAGTGGTAGGTCTGCGTGCTCGTTCCGGCCACACCGGCCACGACGCCGAACGCGCCGCCCTTATCGAGCTGCGCGACGAGATCCGTGCGCGTGCCGAAATAGAGGTACGAGTAAGTGAACGCGCCGCTCGCCGCGGGGTTCACCTGCACCGTGACGTAAATTTTGCCGCCGTATTTAACGGCGGAGGCCGTCTCGATCTTGAACATGGGGTAGACCTTATCGGCGCCCTGCTTGGCGACGAACATCTTGCCGCTCATGTCTTTCTCGTCCATCGGCGCGGCGGGATAGCTCACCGCCGTGGGAACTGCCGGTTCCGGCGTGGCGGTCGGCTCTGCCGTCGGCGTGGCGGTCGGCTCCTCCGTTGCGGGAGTCTCGGTCGTTTCGGCCGTCGGCGTCGGCGCAGCCGTGGGAGTTGTCTCCGTTCCGGCCGTGGTCTCCGCCGCGGGGGTGGCCGCAGGAGCCGCAGTCGCTTCCGCCGTCGCCGCGGGAGAGGTCTCCGCGGTCGGCGTCACGGCGCCTGCGCTGCCGGTGTCGTCCGCGGCGAGCGCCGGGACAACATTCCCCAGCGCCAGGCAGACCACGAGCAGCAGCACAACGATCCTGGACATTGTTTTGTGCATATTGATGCCCTCCTAAATGATCTCATGGGAAAATCTCACAAAAATTCAGACGCTCCTCCCGGAAAAACAAAATCAGAGCAGCCCATAGGCTGCTCTGACGGTATTTTCAGAATAATAGCGTTTTAATCGGAAACATACCGTTCCAGACAAGAATCCGCCGGGAAGCGGTATCCATCCGATGAAATATCCTGACTCCGTTTCCTCGCTCGCCCGCCTTCCCGGTTTCCCAGTGGCATATTGGGGTCGCTCCGCGTTACAGTTGCCGTTACAGTCCGTGATTCTCACACGGTTCCTTCATTCGGATGTTTCTATTCAATTTTACGGGAGATTCATCCATGTATAGCAAATATAGCATAAACATGATAGCTTTGCAATATATGTTCCCGCAGAATTTCCGAAAAAAACGACATAGGGAAAAGCAACGGCGCTCAGTCCCGCCGGTCGAGGATACGGTACACGAGCTCCATGTCCAGCCCCTCGCGCACGACCTGCGCGAGCTTGTCGTACTGCTCCTCGCGGTAGGCCACGGGGTCAAAAGCGCCGAGAATAGAGGGGCTCAGCCCCTTTTTGCGGCAGAGCGCGCCGAGCACGGCGTCAGCGACGCCGGGGGCGTCGAAAATGCCGTGGATGTAGCTGCCGTACACGTTCCCGCCGCCGGTGACGACGCCGCGCACTTCGCGGCTGCGTCCCATATGGATTTCATATCCTTCGTACGAAAGACCGTTCAGGCAGGCAAGCTCTCCCGCCACGCCGGAGAAGGTTCCACGCGTCTGCGTCTGCACCTTTTCGCCCCGAAAAACGGTGTCCATATCGAGAAGACCCATGCCCGCGATATCCGTGATGCCCGCGGCTTCGACCTGCTCGGGGTCGGAAACGCTCCGGCCGAGCATCTGGTATCCGCCGCAGATGCCGAAAACGAGCGTCCCGCCGTCCGCGGCCTTCAGGATCGCCGCCTCCAGCCCGCTCTCGCGCAGCCATTTGAGATCGGCGATGGTGCTCTTCGTGCCGGGGAGGACGATCATGTCGGGCGCTCCGAGCTCCGCGGCGCGCTCAATGTAGCGCACGGACACGTTTTCGTACCGCTCAAACGGGCTCACGTCCGTGAAGTTCGAGATGCGCGGCAGATGAACGACGGCAATGTCGATCGCGCGGCGCTCGCTGCCGCGGTCAAAGCGCGTGGAGAGACTGTCCTCGTCGTCGATATCGAGATGGACATACGGCACGACGCCCGCCACCGGCACGCCGCACAGCTCCTCGAGCGTTTTGAGTCCCGGCTCAAGGATCTTCTTATCTCCGCGGAATTTGTTGACGATGGTGCCGCGGATGCGCGCTCGCTCGTCCGGCTCGAGCAGCGCCACGGTGCCGTAAAGCTGCGCGAACACGCCGCCGCGGTCAATGTCGCCGACGAGGAGCACCGGCGCGTCCACAAGCTTCGCAAGGCCCATGTTCACGATGTCCTCCTGCTTGAGATTGATCTCCGCAGGGCTTCCCGCGCCCTCGATGACGATGATATCGTTCTCCGCGGCGAGCGAGTTATACGCTTCCATCACCGCGGGGATATACTCGCGCTTGCGGCGGTAATACTCCATTGCGTGCATGTTGCCCTGCACGACGCCGTTGACGATCACCTGGCTGCCGACGTCGGTCGTCGGCTTGAGAAGAATGGGGTTCATACGCACGTCCGGCGCGATGCCCGCGGCCTCCGCCTGCACGACCTGCGCGCGCCCCATCTCGCCGCCCGCGGCGGTGATGAAGGAGTTGAGCGCCATGTTCTGGCTTTTGAACGGCGCGACTCTGTAGCCGTCCTGCCGGAAAATGCGGCACAGTCCGGCGCAGAGGATGCTCTTGCCCGCGTTGGACATCGTGCCCTGGATCATAATGTTCTTTGCCATGGTCAGACCTCCCGTAGGGCGCGGATGAGCGCCTCGTTTTCCGCGCGCGTGCGCACGGCGATGCGGTACCAGCCGGGGCAGAGCCCCGCGTAATTTTCGCAATTTCGTATGAGGATCCCCTGTTCCCGCAGCGCGGCGTCCAGTCCGGGCGCAGCGCGGAACAGAAGATAATTCGCGTCCGAGGGTATCACGCGGAAGCCGAGCGCGGCAAGCTGTTCCGCGAGCCACGCGCGCTCCGCGCGCACGAGCGCGCGGGTCTTTTCAAGAAAGTCCGTCTCCCCCAGCGCCGCGACGCCCGCCGCCTGCGCAAGCGTGGAGATGTTCCACGGCGGCACGGTCTCGGACATATCGTGCAGCAGCGATGCGTCTGCGCAGAGACCGTAGCCGAGCCGGACGCCCGCCATGCCGTAGCTTTTCGTGAACGCCTTGAGGATAAAAAGCCGCGGGCAGCGCGTGAGGAACGGCTTCAGGCTCTCGCCGCCGTCCGTCAGATCAAGAAAGCACTCGTCCGCGAAAAGGTACGTTCCGAGCTTTTCGCAGAGCGCGAGAATTTCTTTAAGCAGCGCGCCATCGGCCAGCCGTCCGGTGGGGTTATTCGGGTTGCAGAGGAAAAACACCTCCGGCCTCGTCTCCCGCAGAAAATCCAGAATGCCGCCGTCCGGCGCAAAATCGTTCTTCTCCGAGAGCGTGTAGCGCGCCACGGCGCAGCCCGTGCGCGCGAGCGCGAGCGAATATTCCGCAAACGTCGGCGCGAGCTCGGCGGCGCGCTGCGGCCGGACGGCGTCGGCAAAGGCGTATATGAGCTCCGCCGCGCCGCTGCCGCAGAGGATGTATTTCTCCGGCACGCCCTCCGCCGCGGCGATAGCGGCGCGCAGCGCGCGGCAGTAGGGGTCGGGGTAACGATGCACCTCGGGCAGCGCACGGGTGATGGCCGCGAGCACGCTCTCCGGCGTGCCGAAGGGGTTCGTATTGGCGGAAAAGTCCAGCCGGACGTTTCCGGCGTAAATATCCCCGCCGTGGGGGTTTTTCGTATCGTACAGCATTTACATCACCAGAAGGAAGCGGGCCGCGCCGAAAAGGACGAGTGAGAGCGCCGCCGTCGCGTAGAGCAGCCGCCCCGCACGGGGGATGTCCTCGTATTCGATCTCGCGCAGCGCGTCGCCGATGTACGGCTTTTTGTGGAGCTCGCCGTGGTAATACGCATCGCCCGCGAGACGCACGCCGAGCAGGCCCGCGCACACGGACTCCGTCTGCGCGGAGTTGGGGCTGGCATGGTTCCGGCGGTCGCGCCGCCAGATCCGCCAGCCGTTTTTCGCGTCCATACCGAGCAGCGCGCCCGCCGCGAGCATCAAAAGCGCCGAGAGCCGCGCGGGGATATAGTTCAGCACGTCGTCCATTTTCGCCGGGACAAGGCCGATGTTCTTATACGGCATCTCGATATACCCGAGCATGGAGTCCATGGTGTTGGCGGCCTTATAGAAAAAGCCGAGCGGAGCGCCGCCGAGCGCGAGAAAGAGCATCGGCGCGATGACGCCGTCGGAAGCGTTCTCCGCCACGGTCTCCACCGCGGCGCGTGTTACGGCCAGATCGTCCAGCTCCGCGGTATCGCGCCCGACGATCATCGAAACGGCGCGGCGGTACTCCTCCGGCACGCCCTTTTTCAGCGCGGCATAGACCTTCATGCTCTCGTCGCGCAGCGACCGGGTCGCGAGGATCTGCCAGCACATGATGCTCTCGAGGACGAGCCCCGCCGCCGGATGGAGACGGTAGGCCGCATACAGAAGCAGCGCCGGAACGGCGGTCGAGACGAGCACGACAATGACCCAGAGCACGCCTCCGGCGATGTTCTCGCCGCGGACGGTTTTGGGAAACAGGCGCCGCACGAGCTTTTCCGCCGCCGAGATCAGCTTCCCGATCCACACGACCGGGTGCGGGATGCTGTGCGGGTCTCCGAGCAGCAGATCGATAAAAAAGCCGATCAGCAGCGCGATGAGATGGTACATCGGTTCTTCACCCCTGCATGGTAAAAATGTATACCGGGTTCTGGCCGGTCATCAGATGGTACGCGCCGGCTTTGCGGCTGCGCGCGGCGGTGAGAGACACCGCCTCCGTTTCGCGAAACGGAAACGCCTTCACGCACTCGGTAAGCTCCGCAACGGATTCGAGCGTTACCGCCGTCGCCACGATGCGCACACGCGGATTTTTCTCCAGCAGCAGCGCGATGATCTCCTTCATATGGCCGGTCGTCCCGCCGAGAAAGGCGTGCGTCGGCGCGGGGAGATCGGCGCAGGCGTCCGGCGCGGTGCCGAAAACGGGCGTCACATTGTCGGTGTGGAACCTGCGGAGATTTTCGCGCAGGATATCAAAGGCGGCGTCTTTGCGCTCCACGGCGTATACGCGCCCTCTTCGGGCGGCCATCGCCGCCTCGACGGTGACGCTGCCCGTGCCCGCGCCGACGTCCCAGACAACGGAGTCTTCGTGCAGCGCGAGCTTGGAGAGGCACACGGCACGGATCTCGCTTTTCGTCATCGGCACGCTCTCGGCGCGCGAAAACGCCTCGTCCGGCAGCCCCGCCGTTACGGGCAGCGGTTCGCCGCCGTATTCAATGAGCGCCACGGCGAGACTTTCAAACTGTCTTTCCGAAAGCTCCTCCGCCGTGCCGGTGGTGATGGCCTCGTCGGGGTAGCTCAGATGCTCGCCGACCGAAACACGCGCCGCGCCCATGCCGTTTTCCGTAAGCGCGCGGCAGAGCTTTCCCATGCCGTTTTCGCCGCCGACGAGCGCGAAGACCCGCCGCCCCTGCGCGAGCGGGAGCAAAATTGGCTCGCTCCGGCCGTGGAGCGTAACGGGGAGCACATCCTCGTAAGACGTGCCAAGCCTCGCGCAGAGGCAGGAGAGCGAGCTCAGCCCCGGCAGCACCGTGACACGGCAGCCGGCGAGCAGCGGCAGGAGCTTCTTCGTGCCGCTGAAAAAGCCGGTGTCGCCGGACATAACGACCGCGAACGAGCGGTATTCCGGGTGCGCGAGAATGTAATCGCGGATATCCTCCGGCGCGATGGCGGCGTGCGCCGCCTGTCCGGGCGCGGCGGCGGCTTCGATCATCCGCGCCGCGCCGATGAGACACCCGGCACGGGACAGCGCTTCGCGCGCCTCGCCGGTGAGCGCGGTGCAGCTGCCGGGGCCGAGCCCCACGACGGCGACCTCCGGCTTTGCGGAAAAGCCGAACCGGCGGCAGAGAAGCTCCACCGTTTCCGCGGCGGAGAGCCCCTCGCGCTGCGGCGGACGGCCGATGATGACCGGCACCGCGCCCGTTTCCGCCGCGGCGGCGATCTTTTCTTCAAATCCTCCGGCGCTGCCGGAGGCCTTCGTTACGAGATACGCCGCGCCGATGCTCCGGAGCATGGCGGCGTTGAGTTCTCTGGAAAACGGCCCCTGCATCGCGAGGATGTGCGCCGGCGGCAGTCCCGCCTCGCGGCAGGCGCGGAGCGAATCCTCCATCGGCAGCACGCGGGCGTAAGCACGCGAAGCGAAATCGCGGACGGACGCAAAGGCGTGCAGCTCCCGGCTGCCGGTCGTAAGCAGGATGTTCCCGTCCACGCGGTCGAGATACTCCGCCGCTCCGGCGGCGTCCTCGACAAAGACGGCGTTTTCCGGCGCAGCCGTGTCGGGCCGCAGGAGCCGGAGATACTCCGTGTCCGTACCGGCGCAGGTCGCGGCGATGCTCTCGGTGATGCGCTTGGCGTACGGGTGCGTCGCGTCGATGACAAGATCGAAGCGCTCGCGGCGGAAGAGCTCCGCCATCTCCTCGCGCGGCAGAGGCCGCGCGGAAATGTGCAGCCCCTCTCCCTGCGGGAGCAGCGTTTCGCCGTATTCCGTAGCCACGCACACGGTCACGTCCGCGCTCTGCTCGGCGAGAAACTCGGCGATCTCGCGTCCCTCGGTCGTGCCGGCAAATACGCAGAGCTTAGGCATCCGGCACCTCTTTGCGGCGGTAGCCGCGCGGCGTCACCATCGCGCCGCCGATCATTTTCGTCATGGCGTTGCCGATGAACACGGTGCTGAACATATCCACATCGGCATCGCGCAGCGCGCCGAGCGTCATATACTCGCCCGCCTCGCCCTCGCGCCCGATGGAATGCGCCACGCCGCAGGGCCGGTCCTCCGGCAGATACCGCAGCAGGATATCGCACGCCATGCGGAGATTGTCCGGGCGGCCCTTGCTGCGGGGGTTATAAAGCACGATGCCGAGATCCGCCTCGGCGGCGCACGCGAGCCGCTTTTCGATCTTCTCCCACGGCGTCAGCCGGTTGCTCAGACTGATGACGGCAAAGTCGTGCGTGAGCGGCGCGCCGAGCAGCGCGCCGCCGCTGCACGCGGCGGTGAGGCCGGGGATGACCTCGATCTCGGGCTCGGCTGCCTCGCCGCGCAGCTCATAGAGCAGCGCCGCCATGCCGTAAATGCCGCTGTCGCCGGAGCAGATCATCGCAACGGTCTTTCCGCCGCGCGCCGTTTCGAGCGCCATTTCGCAGCGCTCCACCTCGCGCAGCATCGGCGTGGTGAGAAATTCCTTATCCGCGTAGCGCTCCTTCACGAGATCGACGTACACGGTATACCCGACGATCACGTCGCACTCGCGCAGCGCGCGGTCGGCGCGGATCGTCATATTTTCATAGTTTCCGGGGCCGATGCCCACAACAGCCAGCTTACGCAAAGCGCACCTCCCAATGTTCTGCCGCCGCCGCCACGGTCACGCCGCTGCGGGCGGTCTTTTTTACCAATAACGTTTCGGCGTTTCGGAGCGCGGCTCTCTCGCACACGTTGTCCACGCCGGTGATGCTTTTCACAAATTCCGAAGGGGTGAACTCGCCGCGCACCGCACGCAGCTCGTCCGCCGTGTAAAACTCCGCGCTCAGCCCCTCCGAGCGGCAGTAGGCGAGAAGCCCCGCCTCCTCCGCCTTGAGATCGATGGACGCGGCGCACTTCACCGCGCGCCGGTCGATGCCGTGCGCGGCGAGCGCTTCGTTCACCGCTGCGCGGATCGTTTCCTCGTCCGTTCCCTTCCGGCAGCCGATACCGAGACGCACGACGCGCGGGACGAGCCGCAGCGTCTTTGCAAACGGCGTCTTTTCATAGACGCCGATGTATACGCCAAGCGCGCCGGCATCGCCCGGCGCGAGCCCGCGCGGCAGATCCGTCACGACCGGAAAGTCGCTGAGAAACGGCACGTCCCCCTCGAGCACGGCGGCGGACACGGCCTTCGCGAGCGGCAGGCTCGCGATGGCGCAGCCATTCTGCACCGCCCACGCGTCCACGGAGAAGCGGCCGTTGATGTCGGTCGCCGTTGTGATGACCGCCTGCGCGCCGAGCGAGGCGGCAAGCGCTTTGGCCAGCTCGTTCGCCCCGCCGATATGGCCCGAGAGCACGGGGATCACATACTGCCCCAGCTCGTCGAGCACGAGCACCGCGGGGTCGGTCGCCTTGCTTTTGAGATGCGGCGCGACCTCCCGCACGGCGAGCCCGACGCTCGAAACAAAGATCATGGCCTGCACGTCCCCGAAGATCGGCCCGTAAAACTCCCTCGCCGGACGGCCGAGCGGCGCGAAGCCATCCTCCGCAAACCGCTCCATGGTATACGGCTGTATGTCCCAGTCCGCCAGCGCCGCCATGACGCGGCGCGCCGTGGCGCAGCCGCGGCGGCTGTAGGCGAAGAGCGCGGCGTTCATTCCGTGGCCTCCCGGAACTCCGTGGTGAAGCCGGGATGGTACAAAAGCGAGCGGAGATACTTATCCCCCATGCACTCGCCCACGATGATGAGGCTCGTTTTCGTAAGGCCGTTTTCCGTAACGGTCTTATGCAGCGTCCCGACGGTGCAGCGGAAGATCTTCTCCTCGGGCCACGTCGCCTTGTATACGACCGCCGCGGGCGTGCTCTCGGGGTAGCCGCCCGCGAGCAGCTCGCGCTGGAGCTTTTCGGTGAGGCTCGTGCTGAGGAAGAGCACCATCGTCGCCTGATGCGCGGCGAGCGCCGCGATGGACTGCTTTTCCGGCACCGGCGTCCGGCCCGGCGCGCGGGTGATGATGACGGTCTGGCTCACGTCGGGCAGCGTGTACTCCGTTTTGAGCGAGGCCGCCGCGCCGCAGAACGCGCTCACGCCGGGGCATACGTCGTAGGCAATGCCGAGCTTGTCGAGCTCGTCGAACTGCTCGCGCACCGCGCCGAAAATGCTCGAGTCGCCGGTGTGGAGACGGACGGTCGTTTCCCCCGCGGCCTCGGCCTTTCGGATGGCGTCGATGACCTGCTCGAGCGTCATTTCGGCGCTGTTGTAAATGCGGCAGTCCTTCCGGCAGTACGCAAGCAGCGCGGGGTTCACAAGACTTCCGGCGTAGATGACCACGTCACACTCGCCGAGCAGCTTCGCTCCCCGCACCGTGATGAGATCGGCAGCGCCGCTGCCGGCTCCGACAAAATGTACCATACGATTTCATTCCTCCATGATCTTTTTGAGAAGCGCCGGGGCGTTTTCGCTCTGCCCCAGAACGCCGTATTCCTTGGAAAACATCAAAAGGCCGACTTCCATGCCGTCCGCGCGGTGCGAAAGATGGAAGAGCGCCCGTTCCGTGACGCGCGCGAGCGCCGGGGCGTCCCGACCGCATTCGCGCAGGATGCGCACCGCGTCGTCGCACGCGGCGCAGTCGAGTATCTCGCGGATGTGCTCCGCGTCCACGCCCGCCGCCGCGGCATGCGCGGCGAGGATCTCCATGCGGCAGTCGCCGTATTTGGAGTGGGTGTTCATCATGCCGCCCGCGGTCTTTACGAGCTTGCCGACATGCCCGACGAGCAGCGCGCCGCGAAAGCCGAGCGCGCGGCAGATATCAAGCGCGTCGCCGAGGAAGTTGGAGACCTGCACCGCGGTATTCAGATCGACGTCGAGATTCTGCCGGATGAAGTCCGAGCCGTAGTTGCCGGGCGTGAGCAGGGCGTATTCCTTCCCCATCGCGCGGCGCTGCCGCAGCTCCACGCGGATGGTCTCCACGAGCGCCGCTTCGCTCATCGGCTCCACGATGCCGGTCGTTCCGAGGATGGATATGCCGCCGACGATGCCGAGACGGGGATTGAACGTCTTTTTCGCGAGAGCCTCGCCCTCGGGCGCGGAGATGACCACGTCCAGCCCGCCGGAGGAATCCGTGAGCGCCATGACCTCCTCCACGTTCTCGCGGATCATCTGCCGCGGCACGGAGTTGATGGCGGCGTTCCCGACCGGCTGGTCGAGCCCGCGCTTTGTCACGCGGCCGACGCCCTCGCCGCCGTCGATATGCACGCCCGGCTCGTCCGTCCGGCGGACCGAGGCAAAAATGAGCGTGCCTTTCGTCACATCGGGGTCATCCCCGCTGTCCTTTTCGATGGCGCAGGAGACGCTGTCCGCGCGCATCGTGATCTCACGCACGGCGAGCTCGAGCCGGATGCCCTTCGGCGTATCGAGCGTGATGGTCTCCTTCCTCCGGCCGGTGAGCAGCATCCATGCCGCCGCCTTGGCCGCCGCCGCGGCGCACGAGCCGGTCGTATATCCGAGCCGGAGACGCTTGCCGTCCTTTTCGATATACTGTTCCATATTACCGCAGGATCTGATAGAGCAGCGCGTTGCAGATGGCGGCGGCGACGTTGCTGCCGCCCTTGCGGCCGCGGGCGATGATGTGCGGCACCGGGGAATCGAGGAAGAGCTCCTTGCTCTCCACCACGTTCACGAACCCGACCGGCACGCCGATGATGAGCGCGGGGTCGAGCTTTCCCTCTTCGATGAGGCCGTGCAGCGCGATGAGCGCTGTGGGCGCGTTGCCGATGGCGAAAATGCACTTCCCCGGCAGCTGCGCCGCCTTCTCCATGGAGACGATCGCGCGCGTGACGCCGCGCTCCTTCGCCTCGGCGGCGACGTCCGCATCGGACATGAAGCAGTGCACCTCGCCGCCGAGACGGCCGAGGATCGTTTTGTTGATGCCCGCTTTCGCCATCTGCGTGTCCGTGACGATGTGGCAGCCCGCGCGGAGCGCGTCGAGTCCCTTCGTCACGGCGTGCGGGGAGAACACAAGATTCTGCACATAGTCAAAATCCGCGGTCGTGTGGATAACGCGCTTGATGACAAGCTCGTTTTCCTCCTCGAGCTTCGTATCGCCGAGCAGCTCGGTGATGATGGCAAAGCTGCGCTTTTCAATGTCCATGGGTTTAATATTTTCCATCATGGCGGTGTTTCTCCTTTATACAGGCGTCATAAAAGCTGTAAAGAAATTCCAGGTTGGAATAGAAATGAAAATGCGGATAGCCCGCATAGAGCGTATCGGAGGCCACTGCGCACTCCCAGCGCCGTCCCGTCGGCTTTTCGGCGGCAAAGGCGTCGCCGGGGCAGGTGCAATCCCAGTGGTGGAACTCGTGCGCGGCGATCTCGCCTCCCGCGCGGCAGAGAAGATTGTCCTTCTTCGCGCGCAGCGTCACATATCCGAAGCGGGTGAGCTTTCCGGTATCGAAGCATGTCCCCGGCAGGAAGCCTGCCATGGGCTCATCGCCGATGGCTTCGGTGAGATACATGAACCCGCCGCACTCGGCGATGCACGGCACGCCCCGCTCCAGCGCCGCGCGGACGGACGCGCGCATGGAGGCGTTTTCGCCAAGCTCCTTCGCGTACAGCTCCGGATACCCGCCGCCGAGATAAAGCCCGTCGATATTCTCCGGCAGCGCGCCGTCGGTGATCGGGCTGAACGGCACGAGCTCGCCGCCCATCTCCCGCACGGCGTCAAGACTGTCTTCATAATAAAAGCAGAAGGCGTTGTCCCGCGCAACGGCCAGCCGGATCTTCTCCTTCTTCGGCAGCACGGCGGGCGTATAGTCCAGAGGCTCGGCCTCGTGCGCGAGCGCGAGAAGAGCGTCGATATCCAGCGTCTTTTCCGCCTGCGCGGCGAGCGTCTGCATCTTTTCGCGGAGATCTCGGATCTCCCCCGCCGTCACAAGCCCCAGATGGCGGCTCTCGAACACGCATTCGTCGAGCCGCGGCAGAAAGCCGAAGCATCGGATGCCGAAGCGCTCCTCGATGGCGGCGGAGAGCGAAGCATACGTCATGGCGGTACACTGGTTGAGTATAACGCCGCGGATGCCGCTCTCGGGCCGGAAGCGCAAAAACCCTTCGATGACCGCGAGCACCGAGAGCGCCGCGCCGCGCGCGTTCACCACGAGCACGACCGGCGTTTTCGTAACGAGGGCGAGCTCATACGCGCTCGTTTTCCATGTGGTGAGCCCCGCGCCGTCATAAAAGCCCATTGCCCCCTCGATAACGCTCACATCGCACCCCGCGGCGTTTTTCGCGAGCAGGAAGCGGAGCGTGTTTTCCGAAAAGAAATGCAGATCGAGATTGGCGCTCTTCGCGCCGATGATGCGGCTGTGGAACATCGGGTCGATGTAGTCCGGCCCGCATTTGAACGCGCCGGTCTTCAAGCCGCGGTTCACCAGCGCCTGCAATACGGCGCACACGACCGTCGTCTTGCCGCAGCCGCTGCTCACGCCGGAGATCATGATTCGGTCCATAAGATCCTCCCCACGCAGAAAAGCCGCGGCGGTCCAAAAGGACCGCCGCGGCCGTTTTTCCGCTGGCATGATGTATTCCCCATAGCCGGGGAAGCGACGCATCTCTGAGCAGGTCTCCTGACTTGTGCATCCTCAGCTCCGTGCAGCCTTCTCGGGTCTCCCCAATGACCGGCTTTCGCCCCGGCGGAGCTTCCGCACTTACAGTGGCGGTACCGTTCCGGATCTTCCCCGGATTTCCTATTCTCTCCGAAGCGTTTTTACCTGTCTACGGAGCACTCAGGCGTCTTTTTTTGATTGGATTTTACTCTGCGGCCCCCGGTTTGTCAAGGCGGCAGAGCGTCTGCCGGACGGCGGCGTCAGAAGCCGAAATACTCCATGCATTCCTCCTCGCCCATGCCGAGAATGCTGCAGAGGTTCCGGACGGTGTGGGCGGCGTAGTCGTCGGCAATGTTCGCGCGCAGCGCGTCCACCTGTTCGTTCCAGCCTTCCTCGCTGCCGCCCCAGCGCACACGCTCCCGCGCGATCTCCGGCGCGAGCAGCGCGCGGAATTCGTCGATCTTCTCCGTGACGTGCTCGTCCGAGAGCGTCGTTTTCGTCAGCTCGGCGTACCGCGTGAGAAGCCGCTCCTTAAAGTCGTCGATGCCGAAGAGCCAGCGGATCGTCGGGGCGATCTGCGCGGTCTGCTCCGAGCCGATGAGATTGAAAAAGCAGTTGCTCCTCGTCTGGAACGCCCAGTCGAGATCGTAAAAGGCGATCTGCCACGGCTCGTCGCCGGTGCGGAAATAACGGAGATTGCTCTTGATGTCCACGTTTGCGCAGTAGCCCTCGAGCAACACCCAGTCGATGAAGCCGTCCATATCCATGGCCTCGCAGAAGCGCTCATAGGCTTCCCGGCGTGTGAGTGAGGTGTCCCGCCAGAGTCCGAGCGCCTCGGTATACACCGCCGTGCTCTGCGACACCGGCGAGGGCAGCATCGTCACGTCTTCCTTCGCCGTGCCGGTGAGATTGGCATAAAACTGCCGCGTGATATCGTCCTTGAGACAGTAGATGCCCCAGTATTCGCCGTTGATGTACAGCACGCAGTAGCGGCTGCGCTGCGTCACGGTCGTATCAAGCTCGGCGCACAGCTCCTGCATGAGCTCGTTGCGGAACACCGTGGAGATATAGTCCTGCCCGGCACGGATGGAAAGCTCGGTGAACTCCGCCGGGCCTTTACCGAAGATGTCGTATCGGAGCGTCTCCGCACCGTAGCAGCCGCGGAACGAAACGCCGAGGCTCTTTTTCGGGTTGAAAAGACTGGTGCGTCCCTTGAGCTCCACGCCGCAGTCGATGGAAAAGCCGCCTTCCGGGGCGAGAAGCGAGAGATTCGCCGCGTATTCGCGGTATTTTACGGCGCCGTTATATGTTTCGGAAAACCGTCGGGGTGAGTCGGTCACGAGACTGAGCACCGGCAGCGTGTGCTCCTCGCCGATGAAGAAGCTGAGCGTGAGCGCGCGCGACGGCGCGCCGCCCTCCTCCACGGCAGCGGCGCGAAGGACGGTCGTTTTGTCCACGGTGATCGCGCCGGTGTACGGCGTGCTCTCCTCCGTGGGGGCGGAGCCGTCGGTCGTATAGTAAATATCGCCCGCCGCGGCGAGCTTCACGCGCACGGTCTGCCCCGCTTCGTAGACCCCCGATTCGCGGTTCGCCGCAGGAGCTTCGGAGATATACCGGTAAGCGTCGGTCTCGTTCGGCTCGTTCGGCGTCTGCCTGCGGAGATAGAAAAAGCCGTTTTCGGCGTCCGTGCGGCCCATGCTGTACCCGTAGGGGATATCGTGCAGCCAGACGAAGTCCGCCGCCGCGCTCTCGCCCTTCTTCGTGAGATAGAGCGTTTCACTCGAAGCGTTGAGCGCGAAATTCGCCCGCAGGCCGTTGCCGGTCGTCGGGTTCTCCTCGCCGGTGCAGTAGATGAGGATCGACTGTCCTTTCGCGAGCGTCCGGTTGGGAAGCGACCATTTTTCCAGCTCCCGCCGGTCGTCCGAAAGGCAGTAGTCGGAGAGCTTCACGCTCTCTTTCGATACGTTCTTTATCTCTACCCAGTCGTAATACTCGCCCTTGAGAGCGAACGTGTCGTTATAGACCGCCGCCTCATAGAGCACGAGCGGGCTTTCCGTTTTGCGGCTCTCGCAGAACGCCGCGTACCCCGCGGCGGTGTTCGGGTATCCCGGCGTCGCCCAGACACTTTCGGTGAGCTCGCCGCCGTTTTCGCGCCGCAGCACATGGTCGGCGGGCAGCTCGGGATCGCACGCGGCGCGGTCGGCGATCGTCCCGCCCGGCGCGATGAGATACAGCGTCTCCCCCTCGCCGAGCGCGAACGACGTGTGGCTTTCGCCCGCCGCGGTCTTATCCTTGCGCGAGGCGAAAACGACGCGCACTCCTCCGCGCGGTATCGTCGCGTCCGCGGGAAAATCCCAGACGGTCTTTCCGTCCGAAACGCTCCATCCCTTGAGGCGCACGACGCGGTTCGACGTATTCTCCAGCTCGAACCAGTCGGAAAAATCGCCGTCGGCGTCCTGGAGTGTCGCATGGTTTTTATACATCATTTCGGAGATGCGCACCGCCGGCGTATCGTCCGCCGCGGCGGCGGTGCCGGGCAGCGCGAGCGTAAGCGCGAGCAGCGCCGCGGTGAGCATCTTTGCGGTTCTTTTCATAAAAATTCTTCCGTTTTACGGCAGAGCGTGCCGAGCTGATAAAACGCCACGGCGCTCGCCGCGGCTACGTTCAGACTGTCCACGCCGTGCGACATGGGGATGCGCACGGTATAGTCGCAGTCTGCAATGGTATCGTTTGCGAGCCCGTCGCCCTCCGTGCCGAGACAGAGCGCGAGCTTTTCGACCCTTCCAAGACGCGGATCGGCGATGCTCAGGCTGTCGTCCCGCAGCGCGAGCGCCGCGGTTTCAAAGCCGAGCGCGTGCAGCGTATCCTGCCAGCGCTCCCCCGCCGGGAGATACGTCCACGGCACCTGAAAAACCGTGCCCATGCTCACGCGCGCAGCGCGGCGGTACAAGGGGTCGCTCCCGGCCTCGGTGAGCAGCACGGCGTCCATGCCGAGCGCTGCCGCGCTGCGGAAGATCGCGCCGATGTTCGTCGGGTTCATCACGTTTTCGAGCACCGCGACGCGCCGCGCGTCCCGGCAGAGCGCCTCCGCCGGCGGCAGCGCCCGGCGGCGCATGCAGCAGAGCATGCCGCGCGTCAGGTGAAACCCCGTGAGATTCACGAGCACGCTGTCCGGCGCGGTAAATACCGGCACGTCCGCGCCGAGACGCGCTAAGATCTCCGCGCCCGCGCCGTTTCCATGCCGCGCCTCCATGAGCACCGACACCGGCTCATACCCGGCGTCGAGCGCCCGTCCGATGACGAGCGGGCTCTCGGCGATGAACATCGCGTTTGCAGGGTCGGCGCGGCTCACGAGCTGGTTTTCCGTCAGGCGGGCGTAAACGTCCAGCGCCGGGGAAGAGAAATCCGTAATTTCGACTGTTTTCGACATATTCTCTTATCCCCGGAAAAAGAGCAGCCACGCGCCGAGCGCGATATGGATAAACAGGAACGCCGGCACGAGGATGAGAAACTTCTTATGCTTTGTCTTGTGATGCAGGCTTACCATGCCGAGCCACTCGCCCAGACTTCCGCCGAGCGCCGCGATCAGAAGGAGCGTTATTTCCGGAATGCGCCGCGCCTTTCGCATGGCGTTTGTCTTGTCCACCGCCATGAGGATGTACGCCGCCGCGTTCATTCCGAGCAGATACGCGAACAGGAGGATGCTTTTTGTTTCCATGGTCCTTTTCCTTTCCTTCGCCGGGGTCAGACGGTTTTTCGCCCTTTGCCGGGCGCACGAGGCACTTCCCGCCGTAACCGATCAGATCCTCGCGTCCGGCAAAGGCGAGCGCTTCGCGCACGAGCCGGGCGTTTTTGGGATCGGTATACTGCAAAAGCGCGCGCTGCATCGCCTTTTCGTGCGCGTCCGTCGGGACGTACACGTCCTTCATCGTGATGGGGTCGATGCCCGTGTGGTACATGCAGGTGCTGATCGTGCCGGGCGTCGGGTAAAAATCCTGCACCTGCTCGGGGCGGGCGTTGTGCGCCTTTAAATACAGCGCGAGCGCCACCGCGTCCTCCATCCGGCTGCCCGGGTGCGAGGACATGAGATACGGCACGACGAACTGCGCCTTGCCGTAGCGCGCGTTGAGCGCGTGGTATTTATCGAGAAACCGTTCGTATACCGCGACCGGCGGCTTGCCCATATAGCCGAGCACCGTATCGACGCAGTGCTCCGGCGCCACCTTGAGCTGGCCGGAGATGTGGTACTGCACAAGCTCCGAGAGGAACGGGCTGTTCTTGTCGCAGAGGACATAGTCAAACCGCACGCCGGAGCGCACAAACACCTTCTTGACGCCCGGAACGGCGCGCAGCTTCCGCAGCAGCGCGAGATAGTCGCGGTGGTCGGCAACGAGATTTTTGCACGGCGTCGGCGCAAGGCAGTGCTTCAGAGGACACATGCCGTCTTTGCTCTGCTTTTTGCAGCTGGGGCCGCGGAAATTCGCCGTCGGGCCGCCGACATCGGAAACATAGCCCTTCCAGAGCGGATGGTGCGTCATCTGCTCCGCCTCGCGGATGACGGATTCGTGGCTGCGGGATGTGACCATCCGCCCCTGGTGGAACGCGAGCGAGCAGAAGTTGCACCCCCCGAAGCACCCGCGGTTGTGGATGACGCTGAAGCGCACCTCCTCAATGGCCGGAACGCCGCCGAGGGGATCGTACATCGGGTGGGGCTCGCGCGTGTACGGCAGCGCCGCGACCGCGTCCAGCTCCTCCGTTTTGAGCGGCATGGCCGGCGGGTAGACGACAAGGAATTTATCGCCGTGCGCCTGCGCGAGCGTCTTTCCCCGGATGGGGTCGTGCTCGGCGTATTCCGCGCGCGTGGCGAGAGCGTATTTCTTCGTATCGTCCCGCACTTCCTCAAACGACGGCAGGAGCACCGCGCCCTCCGGCGCTTTATCGGCAATGACCGCCGTGCCGCGGATGCCGCGCAGGGGCTTGCCGTCGCGCAGGCGGTCTGCGGCCTCGAGCGTCGCGCTCTCGCCCATGCCGTAGACGAGGATATCCGCGCGCGCGTCGAAAATGACGCTCCGGCGGACCTTATCGTCCCAGTAATCGTAATGCGCGAACCGGCGCAGCGAGGCCTCCATCCCGCCGAGCAGGACGGGGATGCCGGGGAACGCCTGCCGCGCGCGGTTGGCGTACACGGTGCAGGCGCGGTCGGGCCGCAGCCCGGCCTTCCGGCCGGGGGAATAGAAATCCTCGCTGCGGCGTTTTTTCGCCGCCGTGTAGTGCGCGACCATGCTGTCGAGATTGCCCGCGCCGATGAAAACGCCGAGCTCGGGCCGCCCCATCGCCGCAAACGCGGAGGCGTCGTTCCACGCGGGCTGCGCGAGCACCGCCACGCGGTAGCCCGCGTTCTCGAGCAGCCGCCCGATGACGGCCGCGCCGAACGACGGGTGATCAACATAAGCGTCGCCCGTCACGAGCAGTATATCATACCAGTCCCAGCCGCGCGCGAGCATATCCTCGCGCGAGACGGGCAGAAAATCCTTTGTATCCGTTTTATGTGTCCTCCCGGTCATTCATGACCTCCCAGATCTCCGTTTCGGCAAGCGTGGCGGCGGCATGGCAGCAGTAGCGCCGCTTCTCTTTGTCCCCGCCGCCGGAAACGGCAAGGAAATCCGCCCAGCTTCCGGGCCGAATGCGGAGCGTATTGCGCAGCGGCGGGAGAAAATTGCCCCGCGCCATGGCGAGCAGCGGCAGTATTTCATACGCCGAGGCGGTCGCGGCGTTGTCCCCGCGCAGCAGCCCCCGCCGGAGATCGATCGCCGGGTACATCCGCAGCACGAAGCCGATGCGCGTTTCCGGCAGCTGCCGCTGCGCGCGCGTATCGCGCACGAGCTTCACGGCGCGCACATGGGCGCACGCCATGTGCGAAAGCATTTTGAAGCGCAGATTGAGATTGCGGTTGGCGCTCTTTTTCCAAACAAGCTCGTTCGGCTCAAAGAGCGTGATGTATTCGTCCGTCAGATGGCCGAACGCGCGCGCCGCACGCCCGGCGTAGCGCAGGAAGCAGCGGAGATTGTCCTCCGCGAGCCAGCCGCCCTTCGCGGCGAACCATGCCGGGTCCTCCCCGGCGTACAGGCACAAAACCGGCGGTTCGCCGCGGGCGACGCAGCGCATCAGCTCTTCGCGCACGGCAGCCGCGGCGGGCGCATCCGTGTGTCCCTCCGTCGGCTCGAGCAGCGCCCACGACGCGAAGACGACGCGCCGCGCCGTGTCCTCCGGCACGCGTCCGGAACCGGCGTACAGCCGCGGGAACGTATTCTCTTTTCCCGGCGCGTTTTCCATAGTCTCCCGCCTGTATCTATAGATAGTTTAAGTTACACACTATAAAATAATATTTTTCCGCGCGCGTGTCAATCGCCTTGCAAAAATGCGGCGGGCGTGTATAATTATATAGATACTACCGGCAGGAGGACACTTTGCCATGAACGTTCGCAATGCCCAGAATCTTTCGATGCTCTGCGATTTTTACGAGCTGACGATGAGCAACGGCTACTTCCGCAACGGATATAAGGACCGCATCACCTACTTCGACCTCTTCTTCCGGCAGGTGCCGGACGGCGGCGGCTTCGCCATTGCCGCGGGGCTGGAGCAGGTCGTGGAATATATCACCAATCTCCACTTCTCCGATGAGGACATCGACTATCTCCGCTCGAGGGGCATTTTCTGCGAGGAGTTTCTGCAGTATCTCCGCGATTTCCGGTTCACCGGCGACATCTGGGCCGTGCCGGAGGGCACGCCGGTGTTCCCGCGCGAGCCGCTCATTACGGTGCGCGCCCCCGCGATCGAGGCGCAGCTCGTGGAGACGTATCTCCTGCTCGCGGTGAACCACCAGTCGCTCATCGCAACGAAGGCAAGCCGCATCGTCCGTGCCGCGCGGGGCCGCGCGGTGATGGAATTCGGCTCCCGCCGGGCGCAGGGGGCGGACGCGGCGATCCTCGGCGCGCGCGCGGCGTATATCGCGGGCTGCTCCGGCACCGCCTGCACGATCTCCGACCAGCTCTACGGCGTTCCCGCTCTCGGCACGATGGCGCACTCCTGGGTGCAGATGTTCGATTCCGAGTATGACGCCTTCCGCACCTACTGCGAGAGCTACCCGGCGAACGCGGTGCTGCTCGTAGATACCTACAACACGCTCAAATCCGGCATTCCCAACGCCATCCGCGCCTTCAACGATGTGCTCAAGCCCATGGGCATCACCAAATGCGGCATCCGGCTCGACTCCGGCGATATGTCCTATCTCACGAAGGAGGCCCGCCGCATGCTCGACGAGGCGGGCTGGGAGAGCTGCAAAATCACCTGCTCCAACTCGCTCGACGAATATATCATCCAGGACCTTCTCCTGCAGGGCGCGTGCATCGACTCCTTCGGCGTCGGCGAGCGGCTCATCACCGCCAAGAGCGAGCCGGTGTTCGGCGGCGTCTATAAGCTCGTCGCCGTGGAACGCGAATCGGGCGAGGTCGTCCCGAAGATCAAGGTGAGCGAAAACGTCGCCAAGATCACGATCCCCCACTTCAAGAAGTTTTACCGCTTCTACGACCGCACGAACGGCAAGGCGCTTGCGGACTATCTCTGCCTGTATGACGAGACGCCGGACGATACGCAGCCGCTCACGATCTTCCACCCGGAAAACACATGGAAGCGCAAAACGCTCACGAACTTCCGCGCCGAAAACATGATGGTCCCCGTGTTCCGCGCGGGCGAGCTCGTCTATGATCTCCCGTCGCTCAAGGATATCCGGAAGCGCTGCGCCGAGCAGCTGGAAACGCTCTGGCCCGAGGTGCGCCGGTTTGAAAACCCGCACGGGTACTACGTCGATCTCTCGAACCGCCTGTGGGACATCCGGCACGACCTTCTCATAAACGCCGGCCATTCGCAGATACCGGAAAAGAAATAAAAATCCAAACGGTTTTCGCCCGCAGACATTGTCTGCGGGCGAAAATTTTTCTTGCTCTTATTCATTTGCCGGTTTTACGGCTCCCCGAAGGTCGTCCAGTCCAGCTGCGATCTGTCCAGCGGATACTCTGTCAGGATATAGCAGTTCTCGCCGCGGCACCACGCGGCCCTGTCCTGCCGAAAATAAAACTTCTTGTGCGTCGGTTTCGGCAGCGGGAACACGGTTTTCCCCCGCGGAGCCTCTTTTCCTCTGCGGCGGGCGAGTTTTTCGGTTGAATTTTACATAATGCCGCGGTATAATATAGTGTCTGGGTATAGGCCTTCTCAAGGTCTGCTCAGAGTCCATAGCATACGGAGGATAAAAATATGGCGAAAAAAGAATTTCAGGCGGAATCCCGGCGGCTGCTGGAGCTGATGATCAATTCCATCTACACGCATCAGGAGATCTTTCTGCGCGAGCTGATCTCCAACGCCTCGGACGCTATCGACAAGCTCTGCTTCCGCTCGCTGACCGATGAGAATGTCGGCATGGAGCGCGGAGATTTCTTCATCCGCATCAAAGGCGACAAGGAAAACGGAACGCTCACGATCTCCGACAACGGCATCGGCATGACCGCCGAGGAGATGGAATCCAATCTCGGCGTGATCGCGAAGTCCGGCTCGCTCGCCTTCAAGAAGGATCTGGACGCCGCCGAGAAGGACAAGGCGGACATCGACGTGATCGGTCAGTTCGGCGTGGGCTTCTATTCCGCGTTCATGGTCGCGAGCAAAGTGACCGTCATCTCCCGCGCCTACGGGCAGGAGACTGCCAACCGCTGGGAGAGCGAGGGCGCGGACGGCTACACCATCACCCCCTGCGAAAAGGAGACCGTCGGCACCGACGTCATCCTCACCATGAAGAGCGACACCGAGGACGACTGCTACAGCGTGTATCTCATGCCCTGGAAGATCCAGGAGCTTGTGAAGAAATATTCGGACTATGTCCGCTGGCCGATCCGCACCGATGTGGAGACGACCGAAAAATATGAGACCGGCGAGGTGGACGAGGCCGGTATCCAGAAAATGGGTGTGCGCACCGTCACAAAGGAAGAGGTCGTCAACTCGATGATCCCCATCTGGCAGCGCAGCAAGAAGGAAGCCTCCGACGCCGACTGCATCGCCTTCTATAAGGAGAAGTTCAAGGACACCGAGGATCCCGTGTCCGTCATCCGCGTGAACGCCGAGGGCACTGTGAGCTACCGGGCGATGCTGTTCGTCCCGGCGAAGGCGCCCTATGACTACTACACCCGCGACTATGTTCCCGGCCTGCGGCTCTACTCCAACGGCGTGATGATCATGGAAAAGTGCCCCGACCTGCTGCCGGAATGCTTCCGCTTCGTGCGCGGCATCGTCGACTCTCCCGATCTTTCGCTGAACATCTCCCGCGAGATGCTCCAGCACGACCGCCAGCTCAAGCTCATCTCCATGAATCTTGAAAAGAAGATCAAAGGCGAGCTTTCCCGGCTCATGGAGTGCGACCGCGAGAAGTACGAAAAGTTCTTCAACGTGTTCGGCACGCAGCTCAAATACGGCATCATCGGCGATTACGGCATGAAGCGCGATCTGCTGACCGATCTTCTGCTCTATCGCAGCGCGGAGAAGGAAAAGCTCGTCTCCCTGCGCGAGTATGTGGACGCGATGCCGGAAAACCAGAAATACATCTATTACGCCGCCGCCGAAACGCCGGAGCGCGCCGCGAAGCTCCCGCAGACCGAGCAGGTGCGCGCCAAGGGCTTCGATATTCTCTGCTTCTCGACCGACGCGGACGAGTTCGTCGCGGAGATCCTCGGCAGCTACGCCGAGAAGAAGTTCTGCAATGTCTGCTCGCAGGATCTCGGTCTCGAGTCCGACGAGGAGAAGGCCGCCGCCGACAAGACCGACGAGGAGTTTAAGCCCCTCACCGATTTTGTCAAGGAGACGCTCGGCGACGCCGTGGCGAACGTGAAGATCTCCCGCAAGCTCAAGAATTACGCCGTGTGCCTCTCCGTCGAGGGCGGCATCACGCTCGAAATGGAGCGGTACTTCCACGCCATGCCGGGCGCTGACCCGAACGCGATGCGCGCGCAGCGCGTGCTCGAGCTCAATCTCGACCACCCCGCCGTCAAAGCGCTCGACGCCGCGCGTCAGGAGAACCCGGAGCGCGCCGCCGTTATGGCGAAGGTGCTCTTCGCGCAGGCGCAGCTCGTCGCCGGCATCACCCCGGACGATCCGGCGGAGTATGGCGAGCTTGTCTGCAAACTATTCTGACGAATTCAAACAAACCCCTCAGTCGCGGCTGCGCCGCGCCAGCTCCCCTGTTAGGGGAGCCAAGTTAGTATTCTGCAAACCCACTTGCCTCCCCTAACAGGGGAGGTGGCAAAACCGAAGGTTTTGACGGAGGGGTTTCCCCGCACCCACCACCCACATTCTGGAGGAACTATGAGCGACCAAGACAAACGCCTGGGCGTATATTTTCACATACCGTTCTGCGCATCGAAGTGCGCGTACTGCGACTTTTGCAGTCTGCCGGGCAGGGACAAGCTCATGCCCTATTACCAGGATGCGCTGCTCATTCAATTGCAGGAAACGATGCCCCGCATGACCGATTACTTCATTGACACGGTGTACTTCGGCGGCGGCACGCCGAGCTACTACGGCGCGCGGCGCATCGTGGAGATATTGCAGGAGCTGAAGGTCACGAACCGGCTGATGAAGCAGAGCGAGATCACCGTGGAGTGCAACCCGGACAGCGTCCGGCGCAAGGAGCTGCGCATGCTGCGCAAGGAGGGCGTGAACCGCCTTTCCATCGGCGCGCAGAGCGCCAACGACGACATTCTCCGGCTCATCGGCCGCCGCCACAACTGGCGGCAGGTGGAAATGGCGGTCAAGCGCGCGCGCAAGGCCGGATTCCGCAACGTGAGTCTTGATCTCATCTACGGTCTGCCGAGCCAGACGCGCGAGGACTGGGCCGACACGCTCACCAAGGCGCTCGCGCTCAAGCCCGCGCACATCTCCTGCTACGGTCTGCGTCTTGAGGAAGGCACGCCCATGTACGACGAGTATGAGGGCACCGACATTCTCCCCTCCGACGACGATCAGGCGGACATGTACCTTTACGCCGTGGACTTCCTTTCGCGCCACGGCTTCCGGCAGTACGAGATCTCCAACTTCGCCCGCCCCGGCTACGAGAGCCGCCACAATCTCAAGTACTGGCGGCTGGATGACTACATCGGCTTCGGCGCGGCGGCGGCCTCCAACATCGGGCTGCTGCGCTATACCTACACCCACAACGTCCGCGAGTATATTTCCGGCGTTTTGGGGGACAAGGGTATTATCGCCGAAGAAGAGGAGCTCACGCCGTTCGACCGCGCGAGCGAGTATCTGATGCTCGGCATGCGCACCGCGGCCGGCATCTCCCGCGAGGAGTACCGGAGCGTGTACCAGAGCAGCTTCGACAAGCTCGAAGAGATGCTGGAGGTATTTCAGGAAAACGGCTGGGCCGTGTGCGACAACGGCCGCTGGCACTTCACGCCCGGCGGATTCCTCGTTTCCAACGTCCTCATCGGCGTGCTGCTCGAATCGCAGACGAAAGAGAAATTCAACGCCAACCCGTGGATCCGCGAGGCGTTTGAGGCAAAGGGACAGAAGGTCCCGCTGCCGACAGCGTCCGAGCCGTATATGAACTGAACTGAGGCGAAAGCCGCAAACAGAGAAAGGCGGTACCCATCATCCGTAACGACGAGAATTACATCCCCTTCCCGGACGAAGAGCCGCAGGAGACGGGGAATACCGAATATAACGAATATGAGCCTGAGCCGGAGATCGTCGGCGAGAGCTACGATTCCGCCGACCGGGATACGGGCGAGACCGTGACCGGCGAGCCGGAGACCGCGCCGCGCACGCTCAGCCGCAAGGAGCGCCGCGAGCGTGAAGCCGCGGCGGAGCGGGAGAAAAATTCCCGCGCCGCGAAGCGCGCGAAACGCGAGGCCGAATACGCCGCGCCCCCGGCGGATCTCCCGCCGCTGCCGGTGCGCGCGCGCCGGGCCGAGCGCGAAGACCCGGAGGAGAAAGCGCCGAAAAAGCGCTCCCGCCGCGCGAGCGAAGCGCCCATCACGCCGGATGCGCCCGCGCCGCGCGGGGGCTGGAAGCTGCCGGTCATCATCGTGTGCGTCGTGCTGCTGCTTCTGCTCGCGCTCGTCGTGACAGGCGCGCTGCTCGTGCACAAAGTGGATACGATCTATCCGGGCGTGACGATCGCCGACACCGATCTCTCCGGCATGACGCGCAATGAGGCGCGGGATAAGCTGCTTGTGCTCGGCCACGAGCGCTACGACGGTTACTCCGTCACGGCAAACCTCCCGCTCGGCAACACGCTCGCCATGTCCTCCGCGGACGCGGGCATGCGTTTTTCCGCCGACACCGCGGCGGACGCCGCCTGGAACTATGGCCGCGGCGACGGACTCTTCGGCGCGCTGGTGAAATATGTCCAGTGCCGCTATCTCGGCAAGTGCGGCTTTGCGTACGACGGCGAGCTTTTTGACGTAACGCTCGACGAGGCGAAGATGCGCTCCATCATCGAGGCGAAGGCCGTGGATATCGACGCGCAGCTTCTCGAGAGCAGCATCGTCGTCGGCGAGGACAGCATCACCCTTCTCAAGGGCGCGAGCGGCATGACGCTCGACACCGATTCGGTGTTCAACTCCTTCCGCGATGCGTTCCTCTCCGGCGGCAGCACGTCGTTCACCTACGAGAGCGCGCCGAACACGGACGAGACGTTCGATTTCCAGTCGCTCTATAACGACATTTATTCCGAGGTCGCCGAAGCGGAGATCGTTTATAACCCCGACATTGAAACGACCGACCCCGGCAAGGACGACGGCAAGGGCGAAAAGCCCGCCGCAACGCCCGAACCCACCGCGACCCCCGCGCCGTCCGACACGCCGGAGGCCTCCGCCTCCCCGGAGGCAACGCCCGCGGCGGGCAGCAAGACCGATCCCTCGCAGATCGACTTCCACGGCGAGCCGTTCATCGTGACGCAGTCCTCCGTCGGCCGGACATTTGACGTAGCCGAAGCCGAAAAGGCCTGGGCCGCGGCGTCCTACGGCGACACGGTCACGATCCCGATGACCGTCACGAAGCCCGAGCACACCACGGAGGAGATCAACGACATGCTCTTCCGCGACGCTCTCTCCAAGAACTGGACGCTCGTCCGGCTCTGGAACCGCGACTACTGCAACGAGGTGCGCACATCGCTCTCCGGCAGCAGCGCTGACCGCATTTCCAACGTGAAGAAGGCGTGCGAGCTGCTCGACGGGCTGGTGCTCATCCCCGGACAGACGCTCTCCTTCAACGACACGCTCGGCGAGCGCACGGAAGCCAACGGCTGGAAGCCCGCCACGGCCTACGCCAACGGCGAGGTCCGGCAGGAATACGGCGGCGGCATCTGCCAGGTGAGCTCCACGCTCTACAACGCCGTGCTCTACGCCAATCTGGAGATCGTCGAGCGCGCCTGCCACCAGTTCCAGGTGGGCTATCTCCCCTGGGGCATGGACGCCACGGTGAGCTGGGGCTGGCCGGACTTCAAGTTCCGCAATGACGCCGAGTACCCCGTCAAGATCCACGCGTGGGTAGACGAGGAGACGAACGAGTGCTGCGTCCAGATCCTCGGCACCGATGTGAAGCACCAGTATGTGCTCATGCAGTTCAACAACTGGGAGGTCTTCGACGAGACCGGCACGTATTTTGACGCCAACGGCAATCCGCTCTCCGTCGGCATGGCGGCGGCAACGTGGCGGCTGGTGTTCAACGACGGCGACGATTACAACACCGCCACCCCCATCAGCAAGGAATACGAGGCCTACAGCACCTACAATTACCACACCGAGGACATCGAGGCCCGCAACGTCCCGCAGGGCTGAGCATAAAAGAAAGTCAGGAGAGAGAAGTCTTATGGAAAAACCGACCTTTTATATTACAACGCCGATCTACTACCCCTCCGCGAAGCTCCACATCGGCCACGCCTACTGCACCGTCGCGAGCGACGCGATCGCCCGCTACAAGCGCCTGTGCGGCTACGACGTGATGTTCCTCACCGGCACCGACGAGCACGGCCAGAAGATCGAGGACAAGGCCAAAGCCGCCGGCGTCACGCCGCAGCAGTTCGTGGACAACATCGTCACCGGCGAGAAGGGCGTGCTCGATCTCTGGAAGCTGATGAACATCTCGAACGACCGCTTCATCCGCACCACGGACGATTACCACGTCAAGAGCATCCAGCGTATTTTCCGCAAGATGTACGACAACGGCGATATCTACAAGGGCAAGTATTCCGGCATGTACTGCACGCCGTGCGAGAGCTTCTGGACCGAGAGCCAGCTCGTAAACGGCCGCTGCCCCGACTGCGGCGGCGAGGTCAAGTACGCCGAGGAAGAAGCCTACTTCTTCCGTCTGAGCAAGTATGCCGACCGCGTTCGCTCGCTTCTGACCGGCGGCGAGTTTCTCGAGCCCGCGAGCCGCGTGAACGAGATGGTCCATAACTTCATCGACTGCGATGGCGGGCTGCAGGATCTCTGCGTCTCCCGCACGAGCTTTACCTGGGGCGTGCCCGTGGACTTTGACCCCGGCCACGTCGTGTACGTGTGGATCGACGCTCTTTTCAACTACGCGACCGCTCTCGGCTATGAGAACGACAAGTACCACGATTTCGATAAATACTGGCCCGCGGACGTACACATCGTCGGCAAGGAGATCGTCCGCTTCCACTCGATCATCTGGCCCGCGATGCTTATGAGCGTGGGTCTGCCGCTGCCGAAGAAGGTATACGGTCACGGCTGGCTCATCATGGACGGCGGCAAAATGTCCAAGAGCAAGGGCAACGTTGTCGATCCCTACATGCTCGCCGAGCGCTACGGCGTGGACGCGCTGCGCTTCTTCCTGCTGCGCAGCTTCCCCTTCGGCTCGGACGGCAACTTCTCCAACGAGCTTTTGATCTCCACCATCAATACCGATCTCGCAAACGATCTCGGCAACCTTCTCTCCCGCACGACGGCCATGGCCGGCAAATACTTCGGCGGCACGCTGCCGGAGACGCAGGAGGAAGGCGTCGAGGACGCGGAGCTTCTCTGGATGCTCGGCGAGCTTCGCGGCAAGTACGCCGCGCAGATGGAGAAATTCCAGATGCAGAACGCTCTCGCGGAGGTGTTCCGGGTGATCGCCCGCGCCAACAAGTACATCGACGAGACCGCCCCCTGGGTGCTCGCGAAGGACGAAGCAAAGAAGCCGCGTCTCGCGCGTGTGCTCTATAATCTGCTCGAAACGCTGCGCGTGTGCGGCACGCTCCTCAAGCCCTTCATGCCCGAGAGCATGGAGAAGCTCGCCGCGCAGATCGGCGCGGACGAATCGGCCATGAGCTGGGAAGCCGCGGAGAAGTATGGCGTTCTCCCCGCCGCGGTGTCCGTCACGAAGGGCGAAAACCTCTTCCCGCGCATCGACATGGAAAAGGAGCTCGCCGCGCTCGAAGCGCTCAAGGCGCCGAAGGCGGATCCCATCGAGCCGTTCAAGCCGAACGTGGTGTTCGACGATTTTGAAAAGTGCGACTTCCGCGTCTGCCGTGTGCTCAAGTGCGAGGCGGTGAAAAAGTCGCAGAAGCTGCTGCGCTTTGAGCTGGACGACGGCTCGGGCACAACGCGCCAGATCCTCTCCGGCATCGCCATGCACTATAAGCCGGAAGAGCTCGTCGGCAAGACGGTCGCCGCGATCGTCAACCTGCCGCCGCGCAAGATGATGGGGCTCGAGTCCTGCGGTATGCTGCTCTCCGCCGTGCGCATGGTGAACGGCAAGGAAGAGCTGCATCTCGTCATGCTCGACAACAGCATCCCTGTCGGCAGTGTGCTCTGCTGAATCAAAAAGGCTCCATCGTACGATGGAGCCTTTTTCGGAGGAAGATAGGAAGAATTCCTCCGGCGGCGGATGAGGAGCTTTGATGGAGCATTTTGAAACCACAGGGGGAAATCCTGATGGACGATTATTTGAGCATACAGAAGATATGGCAGGACACGGATTTCGCCGAATTTGAAATTACAGGTTCTTCGCCGGTCATCACCGCGAAAACAGCCGTATACATGACGGATTCCCTGATCGACGAGCTGTTCCGCCAAATAACGCGATTTTTGAGCGGCGAGGTCGAAGAATGCTGTTGGGCGAACAAGGAAAGGGGCGACAACTCCACCGCCTGTTTGTCCCTGCGCTTTCTGCGAAAAGACCGGCTGGGACATGTTCTCGCAGAGGTATACATGGAGCTGGATGACGGCGGAGAATTCAGCGATCACAATTGCTGCTTTTACATAAATACCGAATACGGATTGCTGCAGCGCTTCCGCGATCAGCTCCCCAAACTGAAGCAGCCGGAGCTTTTTTCTGTTGTCCGGTTGAATGAGCGCCTTTGATTGTCCTTCCGGAATCACCAAGGGGAGGTACTTCGCCGTGCCCGAAGGATTGGCCAATAATCATGTTTCAAAAAGCGGAGGGAGAATTATGCAGAAACCGATGATATCCGTCCGCCGCAGATCGACGCTGGCGCAGACCATCCGAACGGAAAACTGGCTGCACGACATGGCACAAAAGGGGTTTTTCCTGCGGCAGTTGTCTGGAACCAACTACCGGTTTGAGCAGGGCGAGCCCGGAGATGTTCGGTATTTTCTAATGTCTCCGGAAATCGGTTCCAACAGCGACAGTTGGGTGTTTTATGAGTTTGAGCGGAAAATGGGAAAACAGATTCCGTATGAGGGAATGTCTTTTACGGGTCCGAGCCTCGTGCTGGCGGTAGACGGCAAAGCTGTCGACTGTCAGGCCCCGCTCGCAGCGTATTATTACCAATATCGCAATTATCGTCTGCTCAAAAGGCTTCTCCGCAACGCTGTGGGCTCCGCGGCCTTTTTCCTCCTTGGCCTTGCATCCGATCCTTTCGGAACACCGGCCTTTCTTCCGTATCTGCTTGGCAGTGCGGTTTTGTGTGTGCATTTTCTGCTTTCGTTTTTCCGCTTCCGCAAGGACTGCGTATCCTCCGGAACACCCCGACCGATGCAGAAACCTTCACGCCCCATTGATTGAGATGCCGGTGCGACAGCACTGTCGAAGGCGAGGTGCCAATGAAAAAATTTCCTATTACAAAATTCTATTTTAACCTGTTTGTCGCATTGTTCGTTATCTTTCTATTTTTAACTTTCTTATATACAAAAATTATAAATGAAGGCGGGCCGTCCTTTAGCGATTACTTTATTATTGCGCTTCTTGCTTTCAACACAATATGGATGCTCGGAGCATTGCTTTTCACCTTCTCCGGCGGAAAAATTTCTGTTGATCGCAGCGGGTGCATAATGTATATCAGCTGGAAAAAGTACTGCTATACTTGGGATGACCTTCCCTGCTGCGGTATGGCGGACGTGGATGTCGGTTCTGTCGGAAATGCCGTAGATACTTATTGGGTCTACCTGAGCAGCCGAAACTTGTCTGTCAACGAGCGGCGGCGATTCATTCAAAATACGAACCGTTATGTCAAAACCATGGTCTTCTTTCAGTATGACCCGGAGCTCTTTGATCTCGTGCTGCAATATGCACCGGAACCTCTCCGCGCGCAGCTCGAGCAGCTTCCCCGCCCGCAGAAATGGAAGCGCTCGCCCCTCGCCCTGCGCAAGCGCTGACAGCTCCTTCCCTGCATATAAAAACCGGCGCCGGAGTTCATCACGCTCCGGCGCCGGTTTTTAAGAAAGAGAGGCTTTATCGGAAGAACTGCTTTCCGATGGTTCTATCATAAACCATTTTGCCGCTGGACAGGCAAATAGTTTTTTCACCCGATTTTCGGGGGGCTTTTTGTGCGAAAAGACGGCATCCGAAAAGCAAAAACCGCCGCGATCGCCGGAAAGCGCAGGCTTTCCGGTAATCGCAGCGTTATAGCGGCTTTAGCCCTGCGTTTCACGGACGGGCAGCCACACTTCATAATAGCGAAGCACCGCGCCGTCGGAAGCGGCGTTTACGATGTCGCGGCCATAGACCGTCCCCTCCGGCGTGAGATCTTGCTGCGCGGCAAAATCGTACAGCAGCCGGAGCGCCTCGCGGCGAAGGAAGTCCATACCCGGCGTTTCGACCACGGTGTACAGGCAGTACCGCGCCGGGACAAACACCGCGCCCGGCAGATCCGTGAACTCCAGCTCCTCGGCAAACGGCGAGGGCATCGTCACGTCCCAGTCCACACAGTCGTCCGTCTCGCCCACGGCGGGCAGCGAGAACGAAAACGCGAACGCGCTGCCGCACCTGGAGTGCGCTGCGCGGCTCGCCTCTTCAAAGCAGATGTGCCCGTCGCGGCTGTAGGGTACATGCCAGCACGCCGGGCGCTCGAGATACATCACCCGCCCGCGGCAGACGCCGAGCCGGTCGAGCTGCGCGGACAGACGGTCAAGATTGAGCTGCGCGAGCCGGAGCGCGCGCTGCTTTTCCTCGATGTCGGCGCGTTTTTCCTCCAGCAGCGCGCCGAGCCGCGGCGTGATCGCGCCGGAGAGCACCTGCTCGGTTTCCTGCAGGGAGAAGCCCTGCGCCTTATAAAGACTGCGCCGGACAAGATTGAGCACATCGTAATACGAATACAGCCGCTGGCCCTGCGCGCCGCGCTGCGGCACAACGACGCCGATGCTGTCGTAGTACCGGATGGTCTGCGGCGTGAGACCGGTCAGCACCGAAACGTCGTGCACCGTGTACTGCGGATAGGACATGTCATAAAAACGGGAACTCATAACGACCCCTTCTTTCGGGAAACGGATAAATTACTGCGCGGAGGCTTCTGTTTTGGATGCGGTATTCTGCAAAACGATGCCCGCGAGCACGAGCACGATGCCGACAACGCAGAGCACGCCGAACAGCTCACGGAACACAAAAACGCTCACGAGCGTTTCCACGACAGGCTCGCTGCTCGCAAGGATGGATACCGTGCCGCTCTTGCAGCCGTGCAGCGCCAGCGAGAAGAACCGGTAAGCCAGAAAGCCCGTCGTGAGCGCCATGGCGATGCCCACAAGGAATATCTTCCAGCCGGAGAAGAGCACCGCAAACGGGCGGGAAAACCCTTCACGGAAGAGCAGCAGATCCATAACGATGCCGAACAGAGCGGCAAACGCGCAGATCCAGAAGTTGACAGCCTTGCCGGTATAGCCGCGGCCAAGGAGCGCGCGCGTGAGAATATTGATGAGCGCGAACGCGATCGCGGATCCCAGCCCGCAGATGAGACCGAGCAGCGTCACCGTGCCGCCGAAGCCGGACACGCACGCGCACCCGGCAATGCAAAGAATGATCGCCAACACCGTGCGGCGGGAAATGCCGTCCTTGAACACGAAGTGCGCCATAACGGTGACAAACACCGGCGAGAGATACATGAGGATGCACGCCGTGGAGATGGACATCATGTTGATCGCGTTATAATAGCAGAACGAGAACATGCCCTGCCCAAGAATACCGACAGCGGCGAAGAGCCAGAAGTCCTTCTTGTGCATTTTGAGCTGGCGGATATCGCCGAGGGCGGTGCAGAAGAAGCAGAGCGCGGCCACGGAACAGCGGATGGAAAGAATGCCCATCGTGCTCAGTCCCGCGCCGGTCAGCGTGCGGGTAAAGAGACCAGTCAGCCCGAAAAATGCGCCGGACAGCACGGCGGCGACCGCGTAGCGATTCATAAAGTTTCCTCTCTCTCGTTATTCTATAATAACAGAATATGGCATGCAGCGGCTATAAGGCAAAGTAAAAATCCGGCAAAGATTTTTGCCGGATTTTTGGCGTTTTAACGAATCGAATATTGAGAAAAAACCGAATCATGCGATATTTTATTTAAGCCCTCCTGCCGCCGGGTTATTCTAACTATAAGCCGCTCCGCGCGGGGATGGGATAAACCTCTCCGTCAAAACCTTCGGTTTTGCCACCTCCCCTGTTAGGGGTGGCAAGACCGTTTTCCGTAAATCGACTTCCCCCCCCCTAACAGGGGGCCGGCAGCCGCAAGGCTGACGGAGGGGTTCTTGCCGGCCGTTCCATCAATTATAGAAAGATGCGGGAGCCGCAGCTCCCGCACCTCTTATTATTCGCTTACATCCACGCCGCGCGCGTGAAGCTGTTTACGCAGCCGGGCGGCGTCGCCGAAGAAGACGATGGCGTCGAGCCCTACGCGCTGCGCGCCCTCGGCATTCGCGGCCGAATCGTCAATGAACACGCACTCCGCGCGGTCCAGACCGAACTTTTCAAGTGCGCCTTCAAAGAACGCCGGATCGGGCTTGAGGAGATTCACGTCCGCCGAGCGGTACACGCGCTCCTCCGGGAAGTGCTCGCCCGCCCGGAACCGCGGCCAGTATTCCCGCTGGCGCGGGCCCGCGTTCGTAAGAAGGTACAGCCCGTACCCCTTTTCATAAAGCTCGTCCGTGAGCGCTTTCATACCCTCGACGGGCAGCTCCGGCCGGTCCCAGTGGCCGACGAGCTTTTCGACCGCGCCGCGGAGATGCTCGCCGACACGCGAAACGCACCGGTCGATGACTTCCGCTTCGGTGAGCGTGCCGCGGTCGAGCCGCACCCAGTCGATGCTGCCGTAAAGCTCGCGCAGCAGGAGCTGCTGGTCGCTCTCGGACAAACCGGCGTTTTTCACATACTGCTTCGGCTCGAACCGGATGAGCACGTTGCCCATATCAAAGAGGATGTTTTTGATCATTGGGGGCTTGCCGCCTCCGCCGGCTGTTTTTTGTGGAATACGGCTTTTATCCGATCCATGCGTTTCCGGCGGCGATCACGCGCTTCGAGCCGCTCGCCGAGATCGCGCGCGCCCACGCCGTATACGAGATACAGAATGAGGCCCGACACGAGCATGATGAACACCGTGGAGGCGCACCGGCGGCCGGAGGCATTGACATTATAGCCGTACAGGCCCTCCTCGCGGCACATGCTCTGGATGACCATGGCGTACGTTGTGCCGTAGGTACTCGCAAACGTGGCCGACATATCGTACTCGGTAAAGAGCGCGTTGAAGTTCAGCGCGAACACCGCAAGCACGCTCGGCAGGATGATCGGGAGCTTTACCTTGAGGAACGTCCGCACCGGCCCGGAGCCGAGATTCCGCGCGGCGTCCTCCAGCTCCTCGTCGATCGCGTAGAACGACGCTTTGATCATGCGCAGCGAGAACGGCAGCTTTACTACCGTATACGCGATAACGATCAATATCCTCACGCGGTCGGCATAGTACAGGTTCTGGCCGAACACATACCAGACGTCGCTGCTGTTGAAGAACGTGCGGTAAGAATAGCAGATGAGGATCGTCGGCAGCAGCCACGGGAAGAGCAGCGCGTACTCCAGGATCGTGCCGGTCTTCTTGTGCTTGAAAATGTAGTTGCAGGCCACAACGACGATCACGCACGCGAGCGCCGCGGCGATGACGGACATGACAAAGCTCATCTGGATACCGCCGAGCGTCGCCTCGTTGGAGAACACGCCGGAGATCGAGCCCTCGCGGATCTTGTAGGTGCCGCGGGACGTGAGATACGAATAGTCCTGCTTACCGAAGTAGTTCACGAGCGTCCACTGCGAAAGATCAAGCTTGCGCATACGCACGGCGCTGAACGTCTGGAACGAGAAGATGACGATCATCACGACCGGCGTCATGTAGATGATGAACAGGACGTAGGCGTAGATATGCGCGAGGACGTTCGCCACGGGGTTCGTGATCTTCTGCTTCTGGAGCTTCGCCTTCGTCTTGGAAACGGAGAGGTAATGCCCCTTGCGCTCATAGGACGAGAGAACGGTGAGCAGGAGGATCGTGAAGCACGCGAGGATGATCGAAAGCAGCGCCGCGCGCGCCTGCGGGAACGCCTCGTCCGCCACGGACGAACCGGCCAGACGGACGATCTCGGGGTTGATGGAGTCATAGCCGAGCAGCGTCGGCGCGCTCATGGCGCACAGGCCCGTGATAAACGTCATGACCGTGAGCGAGAAGAGCGTCGGCAGAAGCGTCGGAAATACGACCTTCCAGAGCACCTTGAAGGGCTTCGCGCCCATGTTGCGGGCGGCCTCGACGGTGTTGTAGTCGATGCCGCGGATGGCGTTGCGCAGGAAGAGCGCGTGGTTGCTCGTGCAGGCGAACGTCATCGTGAAGAGCACCGCGTTGAAGCCGGTGAACCAGTTGACGTTGATGTTCGGGAACGCGTCCTTGAGCTGCGTGGTGATGATGCCGTCGCTGGCGTACAGGAACATGTAGCCCGTGACGAGCGCGACGCCGGAGTAGATGAGCGTCGTCATATAGCCGAGACGGAGGATCTTTGCGCCCTTGATGTCAAAGTACTCGGTCAGCAGCACGATGGAAATGCCGACGACGTTGACCGTGATGACAAGGCACAGCGCCAGCTTGAGCGAGTTCCACACATACTGGGACATGGACCCGGCGAGGAAGAAGCGGATGACCGCGAGGGGATCGGTTTCCCCGGCGGCGTTCTTGACGGTGAAAATGCTGGTGAGCGTGTTCAGGCACGGCAGCAGCATAAACCCGAAGAAGAGATACGCGAAGAAAACGCCGCCGATGATCTGCAGCATTTTGATCGGCTGGAAGGGCTTCGGCCGCAGTGTCATTTCTCGGCCTCCTCCCCGTTGGGAGCGTAGCTCATGAGATCGTCGGGGTGGACGGTGACGGTCACGGCGTCGCCGGTATCGTGCAGATGCACGCCGTCGTTGCGCTCGATGACCTTGAGCGTCTGGCTGCCGACGTTGATGTAATACTTTATATACAGACCGTAATACTCTCTCGATTCCACGGTGCCGGAAAGCGAAACGGCGCCGGATTCCGCGTGCTGAGCGTCGTTCACATGGACGCGCTCGAGACGGATGTAGTGGTGGTGCGTCGGGTCAAGCTGCGCGCCTTTGGCGTTGAGCTTTTCCACGATATCGTCCGAGAGACGGTTGATGTCGCCGATGAAGTTGCACACGAATTCCGTGGCGGAGTGGTTGTAAATTTCGTTCGGCGTGCCGATCTGCTCGATCACGCCCTTGTTGAACACCGCGATGCGGTCGGAAAGCGTAAGGGCCTCCTCCTGATCGTGGGTGACGTAGATGCTCGTGATGCCGAAATCCTTCTGCATCTTTTTAAGCTCCAGACGGAGCTGCACGCGGAGCTTGGCGTCCAGGTTGGAGAGCGGCTCGTCCAGACAGATGATCGCCGGCTCGGTGACGAGCGCGCGGGCGATGGCGACGCGCTGCTGCTGGCCGCCGGAGAGCTGCGACACGGCTTTCCTGAGCTGCTCGTCCGAAAGATCGACCTTTTTGGCGATGGCGCGGACTTTTTCGTCCACCTCGGCCTTCTTCATTTTCTTGACGCGCAGACCGAACGCGATGTTGTCGTACACGGTCATCGTCGGGAAGAGCGCGTAGCTCTGGAACACGATGCCGATGTTCCGATCCTCGATGGGCACATGGGTGATGTCCTTATCGCGGACGAACACCTGGCCCTCCGCCGGCTCGATGAAGCCGGTAATGGTGCGGAGCGTTGTCGTTTTGCCGCAGCCGGACGGGCCGAGGAACGTGAAGAATTCGCCCTCTTTTACCTGGACGTTGATGTCGTGCAGCGCGGTGAAGTCGCCGAATTTGACGACGATGTTATTGAGCCGGATCACAGTGGCATTCCTTCCTCTCTTTTGCAGGGACTGTGGGTGGTTGGCGGATATTTTCGGAAAATACGAAGTATGGCGAGCCGCGGGGGCTCGCCATACAGGATTTCAAGGTGACGGAGAATTACTCAGCCTTCTGCGTCAGGGTCGCCCAGTCGAGATTGTCCCAATCGGGCTCGGCAGGAGCGTTGCTGGCATCGGCCCAGTAGAAGCCGAGGTTGGTCATGATGTTCGTCCACTCGGAGCTGTGGGCAGCGACGTAAGCGGCGTAGGTCATGTCGGTGCCTTCCACGGTCGTGAGAGCGAAGTTCTTGATGAGGTAGATCTCGGGGACGTCGGAGCCGTAGACCAGCTCAACAGCACCCTGGTTGCAGGGGAAGGAGTCGAACTCTTCGGCCCAGGCAGCCTGGGTCTCGGCGGAGCCGAACCACTCGGCGAACGCCTTGACGGCTTCGGTCTCTTCCTCGGTGCGGCCTTCCTTGTTCAGGATGCCGATGTACTCGGCGATGTAGTAGGTGCCGTCGTCGATGTCAACGAGCTTCCAGCAGTCGGTGATGGGGTGCTCGGAGCCTTCCGCCGCGGCGTCCAGCTTGCCGTAGAGAGAAGAGGAGTAGAACGAGGAAACGGCAACATCGCCCTTGTTCAGAGGATCAAAACCGTACTTCCAGTCGTCGCCGCCGAACTTGCCCTCGGCGCAGTACTTCCACAGGGTCTTCCAGCCATCGACGGAGATGCCGCCGGCGGGAGAAGCGGGATCGGTGAAGGGGTAGAGCATGGCGGAGTTGATGTTGGCGTTGGTCGTGCCGCCGACCTTGTTCTGGCGGTACCAGGTGTAGCCGCTGTCAACGACGTCGGCCCAGTGCGCAAAGTGCAGCTCTTCGCCGTTGGTGCCGAGCTCGTCGGTACGGTAGAGCATGAGGACGTTCTGGATGACGAGACCGTAGGCCTGGCCGTCATACTTGTATTCGCCGACTTCTTCCGCCCAGGACGGAGTCCAGTCAACGAGGGACAGGTTCTCGTAGACGCCGTCCACGACCTGGCCCCAGCGGGTCTCGTTCAGACCGAAGAGGATGTCGCCGTCCTTCTTCTCGTTGGCAGCCTGGATGGCGGCCGTGTCGCCGGAGATGACGCTGTTGTCGTCAATGCTGATGGTGAAGCCGGCTTCCTTCGCCTCGTTCACGAGCCACGTGGTGCGCTCGGTGGAGTTGGAGTTGGAGTAGATGCGGATGGTGTAGCCGGAGTAATCCTTCGGGGTTTCGGACTCAACGGGCTGCTCGGCGGGCGCTTCCGCAGGGGCTTCCGTCGGCTCGGTGGCCGGAGTCTCGGCCTGGGTGCCGCAGGCAGCCAGCGAGAGGACCATGACCAGAGCCAGAATGAGAGCAAGTGCTTTCTTCATGGGTTATCTTCCTCCTAAAATTAATCCCCTGTACGGGAATTTGTGCCTTACATTATAGCCTCTTCATCGGGAAAATGCAATAGAACATTAGCGCATTTTTGTAGCACTTTGTGTAGTTTGTTCACGCGGGAAACACAAACATCCTTTACACGGCTTTACAATGTAAATTCCAGTGCGGAGGAAGCGTCGATATTGACCTGCTGCGCAAGGAACGGAGCGAGCTCGCGGGCGATCGTGCACGCGCCGTGCTCCCGGTCGCTCTCGATATTGAGCGGAAGGATCGGATCGTGCAGCGAAAGGCGCAGGAGGAACCAGCCGTCGCCGTGCGCTTTATCGAGATTTACGCGCACGCCCTCGCAGTTGTCCGGCGCGATGCTCCAGCCGGGCCGCTCCTTCGCGTACTCCGCAAGAGAATCAAGCACCGCTGTGCCCGCGGCGCGGAAGTCCTCCGCAAGGATCTTCAGCCGGAACTCACGGCTCTCGACCGGCTCGTAAAGCCCTTCGAGCAGGCTCTCGAGCGAGCGCCCCGCGGCGATCTCCATCAGAAAGCGGGTGACGAGATACGCGCCGTCGTCAAGGAAATAGTTTTCCTTGAGCGCGGCGTGGCCGGAGGTCTCAATGGCGAGCTGGCAGTCCTGCCCCGCGGCGTTGAGCCGCAGCGCCTCGTTGATAACGTTGCGGTAGCCGCGGCGGAAGCGGCGGTGCACGCCGCCGTGCGCGGCGATAAACTCCGCAAGCCCCGTGGACGTGATGGAATCGGTCACGATCGCCGTGCCGGGGTGCTCCCGCAGCAGTATGGCGGAGATGAGCGCGATGAGGCGGTTGCGGTTGAGCTCCTCGCCGTTCGAGAGCACCGCCCCGGCGCGGTCCACATCGGTATCAAAAATAACGCCGAAATCGGCATGGCTCTCGAGTACCGCCTCGCGGATGCTGTCCATCGCCTCGGGCAGCTCGGGGTTCGGCACATGGTTGGGGAAGCGCCCGTCGGGGTCGAGATAGCGGCTGCCGGCCGTGTCCGCGCCGAGAGGGGCGAGCACGCGCTCGGCGAAAAAGCCGCCCGCGCCGTTTCCGGCGTCCACAACGATATGCTTGCCCGCGAGAGGCTTTTCGTTCCCGTTCGCCGCGGCGATGATCTTTTCGCGCAGAATGGCGGCGTAGATCTCCATAAATTCGCCCTGCGCCACGCTCCCGCCGGGGGCGAGCGGCGTCTCCTCCGCGGCGAGGCGGAGGATCTCGCGCACATCCGCGCTCTCCGCGCCGCCCGCGGCGGTGAAGAATTTGAGTCCGTTGCGGTTCCACGGCAGATGGCTCGCCGTGATCATAACGGCGGCGTCAAAGGGTCTCTCCCCCGTCACGGTCGTCATGAACATCGCCGGGGTGGTGCAGAGACCGAGATCGGTCACTTCCGCGCCGCACGCGGCAAGCGTTTCGCAAAGCGCTGCGGCGATCGCCCCGCCCGAAAGACGCGAGTCGCGCCCGACGCTCACGCGGCAGCTCTCTTTTCCGAGCCGCGCGCGCAGAAAGCGCGCAAAGCCGCCCGCAATGGCACGCACCGCCGCATCGTCAAGCGTTACCGGTTCATTCTCCACTCCAGCGAGCGCCACACCGCGCACGTCGCTGCCGTTCTGCAGTTTGCTGAGGTCCATATTCCGTTCCTCCCGGAAAAATTATTATCGCGTTCATTTTACCGCGCCGCACGGCTCTTTGCAAGTGCGCCCTGATTGCATTTGCGCCGTAGCTGTGGTATGGTAAGCGGTAAGAAAACGTTGGGGGATACGATGAAAGAGAAGCTCAAAAGCATTCTGCGCACGGTTTGGTCGTGGCGGCGGTGGCCGTATCTGCTCTGGCTGCGCCGGAGAGTGAAAAACCGCCGGTTTCTCCTTATTGCAAGCGACTGCAACGGCGGACTGCTGCTGCACGATCTTGGGATGCAGTTTACCATGCCCACGGTCAATATGGCGTTCCACCGGTTTGAAAAGCTGTGCACGCATCTGGACGAATATCTCGCCATGACGCCCGTCCCCATGGACGCGCCGGAGCGGAGCTACCCGATGTTCACACTCGGCGAGGCGGTCATCGAGGGCACGCACTACAAAAGCCGCGAGGAATTTCTCGCCGCCTGGGAGCGCCGTCTGCAGCGCTTCAACGCCTGCCGCGCGCAGGGATATGAGATCCTGCTCATGGCGGACGAAACGAGCCTTTCCAAAAACGGCGGGCTGGCGGAGTATCTCGCCGCGCCGTACCGGAAGATCTGCTTTACAAACGATCCGGCCAAGACCGGGAAGGAGTTCGTGTACATCCCCGACCGGAAAAAGAACGGCTACCGCGACTCGTGGCGCACCGTGGGTCTGCTGGGCGAGCGCGTGTTTGAGCGCGCGATGGACATTCCCGCGTTTCTCGATCCTGTCATCGAATAAGCGTCAACGACTCCCGATCCCGGGAGCTTTTGACTTTTGACAGAAAAGGAAGTTTGACATGAACGTAAAAACAGGCAGAGATCCCGCGCTCGGCACCGCTCCGGTCGGCAAGCTCTTCTGGAAGCTGGCGCTTCCGGCGATCGCGGCGCAGCTCGTGAACGTTCTATATAATATTGTAGACCGCATCTACATCGGCCACATCCCGGTCTACGGCGCGGCGGCGCTCACCGGCGTCGGCGTGACGATGCCGGCGATCATGATCATCTCGGCGTTCGCCGCGCTCGTGAGCGCGGGCGGCGCGCCGCGCGTTTCCATGCTCATGGGAAAGGGAGCCCCGGACAGTGCGGAGCGCATCATCGGCACGTGTACTTTCACGCTCTGCGCGATCTCGCTCGCGCTCACGCTCATCATGCAGCTTTTCGCCGTGCCGATCCTCCGTCTCTTCGGCGCGAGCGACGCGACGCTCCCCTACGCGCTCGAATATATCTCGATCTACAGTCTCGGCACGATCTTCGTGCAGCTCTCGCTCGGGCTCAACGCCTTCATCACCGCGCAGGGCTTTTCCACAACGAGCATGCTCACCGTGACGATTGGCGCGGCGCTCAACATCGTGCTCGACCCGCTGTTCATGTTCGCGTTCGGCATGGGCGTGCGCGGCGCGGCGCTCGCAACGATCCTCTCGCAGGCCGTTTCGTGCGCGTGGGTCGTGCGTTTCCTCTGCTCGGAAAAATCTACGCTGCGGCTGCGCGCGAAGAACCTTCTGCCGGACATGAAGCTCCTTCTCCCCTGTCTCGCGCTCGGGCTCTCGCCGTTCCTCATGCAGATCACGGAAAACCTCGTCGCGGTGAGCTTCAATGTGACGCTCCTCCGCTTCGCCGGAGATACCGCCGTCGGCGCGGTGACGGTCCTTACGACCACGATGAGTCTCTGCATGCAACTCCTGCACGGTCTCACGCAGGGCGCGCAGCCCATTATGAGCTTCAACTACGGCGCGGGGAACGGACAGCGTGTGCGCGAAACGTTCCGCATCCTGTTCATAAGCTGTCTCACAGGCTCCATGCTCGTGTGGGCGGTGTGCATGCTCTTCCCCGGCGCCGTTGCCGGAATGTTCACGCCGGACGCGGAGCTTTCCTCCTACACCGCATGGGCCATGCGTATTTATATGGCCGCGAGCGGCATTTTCGGCATCCAGATCGCGTGCCAGCAGAGCTTTGTTGCGCTCGGGCAGGCAAAGGTGGCGATCTTCCTCGCGCTGCTGCGCAAGGTGATCCTGCTCATCCCGCTCATCCTGCTCCTGCCGCGGCTCGGCATTTTTGAAAACGCCGCCTTCGCCGTGTTTCTCGCCGAGCCCGTCGCGGACACGCTCGCCGTGTGCACGACCGCCGCGATGTTCTTCACGCGTTTCGGCAAACTCACCGCCGGAGCGGAAAATGCCTGATATTTTTTAAAAGGAGCGCTCCCCTTGTCTATTGCCGTAAGAAACTATCTCGACGACGGGACATATGCCGATATCTGTCCCTATTATAAAGCGCTCGATTGAGGTATACTATAAGATAGAGGGAGAGTTCCTCCGTCTTTTGTCCAAGGCCCCCTTGCGTAAAGGGAGACAATACAAAAGGAAACGAGGTATTGCATCATGTGCACAGCCGCGACATATAAAACCGACGGATTCTATTTTGGGCGGACGCTTGACTACGAGTTTTCCTACGGCGACGAGATCGTCGTGACGCCCCGGCGCTTCCCGCTCGCCTTTAGCGGCGGCAAGGCGCTTTCGGGGCACTTCGCCCTGCTCGGCATGGCGCATGTGGCCGACGGCTATCCGCTCTACTACGACGCGATGAACGAAAAAGGTCTCTGCATGGCGGGGCTGAACTTTGTCGGCAACGCCGCATACGCCGCGCCGCGCGGCGGCGAGGGCGACGTCGCGCAGTTTGAATTCATCCCGTGGGTGCTCGCGCAGTGCGCCTCCGTTTCCGAGGCGCGCGTGCTGCTCGGGAAGACGAATCTCACCGGCACGCCGTTTTCCGCCGCCCTTCCCGCCGCGCAGCTCCACTGGCTGCTTGCGGACAAGGACGAATGCGTCACGATCGAGTCCACCGCGGACGGTCTGCACGTCTATGATAACCCCGCCGGGGTCCTGACGAACAACCCGCCGTTCCCGCAGCAGCTCTTCCGGCTGAACGACTATCGATCGCTCTCCCCGCGGCAGCCGGAAAACACGTTCGCGCCCGCGCTCGATCTGCGCTCCTACAGCCGCGGCATGGGCGCGCTCGGTCTGCCGGGTGACCTCTCGTCGAGCTCGCGCTTCGTGCGCGTGGCGTTCACGCGCGCGAATGCCGTTTCCGGTTCTTCGGAAACGGAGAGCGTCAGCCAGTTTTTCCACATTCTCGGCGCCGTGGAGCAGGTGCGCGGCTGCTGTGAGGTGGAACCGGGCAAGCACGAGATCACGATCTATACCTCCTGCAGCAGCGCGCAGCGCGGCATTTACTACTATACGACCTACGAAAACCGCCGCATCAGCGCCGTGGACATGCACCGCTGCAATCTTGACGCCGCGGCGCTCGTACGCTTCGCGCCCCGCACGGAGGAGGATGTCTTTTATCAGAACTGACACAGCAAAGAAGCCTCGCTTTGCCAAGTGCAAAAAGCTCCCGATGCAGCTGCATCGGGAGCTTTTTTCGCGGTGTTCAGTTTCTCTCGACCGTGCCTTCCCAGGTGTCAACGGTCTTTTTGCGGGAGTGTTCATCGTACCAGTGCTTGGTGACGGTCTTGGCGCGGGTATAGAAGCGCACGCCGTCCAGGCCAAGCACATGCTGGTCGCCGAAGAACGAGTCCTTGTTGCCGGAGAACGGGAAATACGCCGAGGGCACGGGGATGCCGACGTTGATGCCGACCATGCCGCCGTCGGTGAGCATTTCAAACTGGCGAGCATAGTAGCCGCTCTGCGTAAAGATGGCCGAGCCGTTGGCGAACGGGTTGGCGTTCATGACGGCCAGTCCCTCTTCAAACGTCTTGACACGCTTGATGAGCGTGACCGGCCCAAAGATCTCGCGCTGGCCGATGGCCATATCGGGCGTCACATGGTCAAGGATCGTCGGGCCGACGAAGAAGCCGTTCTCATAGCCCGGCACTACGATATCGCGCCCGTCGAGCACGAGCTCCGCTCCGTCGTCGATGCCGCGCTGGATCCAGTCGCAAATGGACTTCTTGTGCTTGGCGCTCACGACCGGGCCGAGCTTCGTCTCGGGGTCATAGGCGCAGCCGACCTTCATCGCCATTGCCTTTTCCCTGAGCAGGGCAACGAATTTGTCCGCAATGCTTTCCTGCACTACGATGACAGGCAGCGCCATGCAGCGCATGCCGGCGCAGCCATAGGTGGAGTTAATGATCGCGTTTACGGTGCTCTCCAGATCGCAGTCCTCGAGAACAAGCGCGTGGTTTTTCGCCTCGCACTGCGCCTGCACGCGCTTTCCGTGCGCCGCGGCAATCGAATAGATGTGCTTGCCGACCTCGGTCGTGCCGACGAACGTGACGGCCTTGACGCGCGGGTCGGTCAGCAGTACCTCGGATTCGCCGCGCGAGCACGTGACAAGGTTCACAACGCCCGCGGGGAAGCCGCCCTCTTCATAGAAGAGTTCCATGATACGCATGGCGGTGAGCGGCGTCTGCGAGGCTGCCTTGAGCACGACCGTGTTGCCCGTGGCGATCGCGAGCGGCACCATCCAGCCCCAGGGGATCATCGCCGGGAAGTTGAACGGCACGATGCCCGCCACGACGCCAAGCGGCATACGGTAGGTGGCCGTATCAAATCCTGTCGTGACCTGCAGTGAGGCCGAGCCCTGCGAAACAAACGGCGTAGCGCAGGCAAGCTCCGTCGGCTCGATGGCCTTGAGCACGTCGCCGCGCGCCTCGCTCAGGTTTTTGCCCAGCTCCTTGGCGCAAAGATACGTCAGTTCTTCCAGGTGTTCAACGAGAATGTTGCGCCACTTGAACATCATCTGCGTGCGCTTGGAAACGGAGACCTGACTCCACTCCTTAAACGCCTTGTCCGCCGCGTCGATCGCTTCGAGCACCTCGTCCTGCGTGCAGGAGGGGACTTCCGCGATGACTTTGCCCGTGGACGAGTCGGTCACCGGCATCCATTTCTCCGTTTTGGAGTCCTTCCAGACGCCGCCGACGCAGTACTGCTTGCGAATAGCTTCACTCATATCGGGTGTATACTCCTTTTCGTTTGTATGACCCGCCGGGGAAACGGCGGGTCATGAATGTAATGCTTATTTATACCACGAGGTAGTTAACGAAAACGCCGGTGATGACCACCGAGGTGATCGTCAGGCAGACAAAGCCTGCCACGAGCATCTTGGGCATGATGTTGTCGAGCAGCATCTGGCGCTCGTCGTCGGTCGTGCCGATCTGCTTGGAGACTTCGCTGGAGACGACAAACGTTCCCGGGAAGCCAAACAGGCAGGAGCAGGCGATGCCGCAGGCCATCTGCCAGCTGAACTTGAAGATCTTGCCGACGACGGCGGCGATCACGAACATGCTGAGCAGGCCGATGACAAACGCGCCGAGGACAACGGGCAGGAGGCTCAGAACATCCTGCGGGGTAACGGCTGTCAGGAACACGAGGATGGAGACCATGCAGATCACAAGGCCGATGCCGTAGCAGTTGGACTTCTTCATAACGTCGTGCTCCAGGAAGCCGATCTCCTGCGCGACGACGCCCATGATGAGGCAGACAACATATCTGTGCACGGCGCCGCCGGTGAGATTGGAGATCCAGAATGACAGCAGGGACACAAGGCAGGCCTTGCCGAGCAGGACGAACGGGGTCTGGTACTTGGCGGCCAGAGGGGGAATGAGCTTTTTCTTGACAACGGCGGTCTGCGCAGCCTCGTCGCCTTCAAAGACGGTGCGCGTCCACTTCACGGTACCGGCGTTGTAGCCCTTGACGAGGCGCTTGGCCTCGCCGCGCAGGAACGCAGCGGCGAGAGGGTAGCCGATGATGCCCTGCACCGCGACAATGATCGTGGCCAGAACACCGGCGAGCTTGAGGGAATCGGGAGAGCCGAGCGCCTTGATGGCGTCGTTGACGACGACGGCGGAAACCCAGCCGCCGGTGATCGGGCCGACGAGAGCCACGGCGAAGTTGTTGCCCAGAACCGGGCGGGAGGCGAAGAACATCAGAATGCCGCCCACGATAACGATCGCGAGGCCAAGCACCACGGTCTTCCACTGGGAAACGAACTCCTTGAAGTCAAGAAGCGTTCCCATATTGACGATGAAGATGCCGGTCATCATATTGGAAATGGCGATAAGGCCGGCATCGGTGAACAGAGTCGTCGGAACAGCGCCCGTCCAGAACAGGATCAGGAACGTTACCGAGGCGAAGAGCAGTACGGGGATGATGGCGTGCGTTTTGTCGGAAACGAAGTCGCCGATCGCGAATACAACACACACGATCGTCAGGGCTAACATACCGTCCATTGATTTTTCCTCCTTGTTTTTTCTCTCTTTTTTATTGCTCCGTGCGCGCTTTGCGCAGCGCGTCCAACACACGCACCGGCGTCATGGGCAGCTCGTTAATGCTCACGCCGACGGCGTTGCGAATGGCATTGTGAATGGCGGGCGCCGCGCCGACAATGGGCGGCTCGCCGATTCCCTTCGCGCCGTAAGGCCCGAGGGAGTTGGGATGCTCAACGATGATCGTGCGCAGCTTCGGCAGATCCATCGCCGTGGGGATGAGATAGTCGTGGAACGTATGGTTGCGCATTTTTCCGTCTTTCATGAATTCCTCTTCCATGAGCGACCAGCCGATGGCCTGCGCCATGCCGCCGTGCATCTGTCCCTCCACCGTATCCGGGTTGATGGCGTGACCGACGTCCACGGCGAGCACCGTGTCGTCCACCGCTACCTCGCCGGTCTTGACGTTTACGGAGACGATCGCTGCCTGCGCGGCAAAGGCATAGGTGTGCATTTTCACGCCCTGGCCGTTTTCGTCGGCATAGGCTTTCGGCGGATACCACGAACCGACACACGCGAGCGGGATCTGCATGGCAAACGCCTTGGAAATCACGGAAGCATACGGCACGCGCTTTGCCTCGTCGGTCGTGTCGAACACGAAGCCGTTATCCACGTCGAGGTCTTCCTTCTTCGCGCCGAGCATCTGCGCCGCTACCGGCAGAAACCGTTCGCGCAGGACATTGCAGCCGTTCATCACGGCATTGCCGAGGAACACAGTCGTTCTTGAAGCGACCGTCGCGCCCGCTTCCACCGAGGCGGCAGAATCGGAAAAGTCGAGATAGACCTTTTCGATCGGAACGCCGAACGTGTCCGCAGCGATCTGGCGCATGGCGATGAGGAAGCCCTGGCCGAGCTCATTGGAGGAAATACCGATATTCAGCGAGCCGTCCGGCTGCGCCTGCACAAAGCAGTGCGCGCCGTCGGTGTTATAACCGGTACCGGTGCCGTACATATAGCAGGCCACGCCTTTGCCGCGGCGGACGTCGGGATCTTCGCTCGGCGTGAGAGGCTTGTCCCAGCCGATCGCCTCGCGGACACGGGTAAGGCATTCGGCAATGCCGAGCCCGCGCTCCTCGAGCATTTCCTGTCCCCAGATCGTCGTATCGCCCGGGCGCAGGAGGTTTTTCATGCGCAGGTCGATCGGATCGATACCGAGTTTTTCGGCCAGTTCATCCATCTGCGACTCTACGGCGAACGTCGCCTGCGGGCAGCCGAGCCCGCGGAACGCGCAGCCGTAGGGATGGTCTGTGAACACCGACCACGAATGCGTGAGCGCATTATCGATGCGGTAAACGCTGCCGGCGTACTGTGCCGTGCGCGAGGGGATGGCATCAATGGACTTCCACGCGCCCTTATCGATAATGGAATCGACCTCAATGCCGAGGATGTTTCCTTCCTTATCCGCAGCCAGCCGGTGATGGATGGCGGCAGCATGACGCTTACCGGTGTTTTTAAATACCTCGTCGCGCGTCAGCTCGTAAAATACCGGCCGCCCCGTTTTGATCGCGAGCACGCCCGCGACGACGCTCGCGTCGAACGTGGAGTCCTCCTTGCCGCCGAAGCCGCCGCCGACGACCTGACTGATAACGCGGATCTTGCTCTGCGGCATGTTGAAAGCTCCGCACAGCGCCTTTTTCGCCAGCTGGACCGCGTGCTGCGGGCTGTAGATCGTGATACCGCCCTGCACCGGGTCCGGCTCGGCGAGCGCGCAGTCCGGCTCGAGATAGGCGTGATCGAGCATCGGGGTCTTATACCAGTTGTCCACAACGACGTCCGCGTCCTCGAACGCCGTTTTCACGTCGCCCTTGCGGATGAGCACCTCGTCGGAAATGTTTCCCTTGCGCGGGATGGGGTACTCTCGGTGGAGCACCGGCGCGTCCTCGCGCAGCATATCGGCGGGGCTGTCATAGCTCTCCAGCGGTTCATATTCGACCTCAATGAGCGACACGGCCTTCTCGGCAGTCTTGAGATCCTCTGCCGCCACGAGAGCGACGGGGTCGCCCTCATAAAACACCTCGTCCTTAGCAATGACGGGCTTATCGTGGATCATGCCGCCGTAGCCGTTCTCGCCGGGAAGATCGTCTGCGGTCATCACGATCGCAACGCCCGGCAGCGCCGCAGCTTTGGATGTATCGATGCGAAGGATCTTCGCGTGGCCGTAGGGCGGGTAGAGCGCCTTGGCATGGAGCACATCCCGCCGGTGAACGACGAGATCAGCGGTATACTGTGCCGCCCCCGTCGCTTTCGCCAGTGCGTCGGGGCGCTGCATGCGCCGGCCGACATAGTGTAATTCGTGCATGGAAGCGCCTCCCGTCAAGCGTCCTTGCGAACGGCGGTCACGACGATCTCCACAAGCGCTTCTTCCTTTGCCATCTTGGCCTGCACCGTGGCGCGGGCAGGTTCACAGCCGGGCGTGACCCAGCTCTCCCAGACCTCGTTCATATCGTCAAAATCGCGGATAACATCCTTGAGGAACACCTGGGCAAACAGAATGTGCTCCTTATCCGAGCCATACTTGGCAAGCACGTTGTCAATGATCTTCAGCACACCGGCGGTCTGCGACTTCACGTCATCGCCGCTGGGAATGTCCGGGTAATAGCCCGGCATGCAGGTACGGCCTGTCATGTGAATGATGCCGTTGCACTCCGTAGCAACGCTCAGCCGGCCGTTTCCCTCATAGTGTTTGACTTCCATTGTTGTTGTCCCCCTTCTTGGATTTGTTGCTTTTGTCTCTTTTCTTATTTCTTTTCGCCGCGCAGGCGTTTTGCCGAGAGCCGGACGGCCTCTACGATCTTTTCATACCCGGTGCACCGGCAGAGATTGCCGGAAAGCGCCACGCGGATCTCCTCCTCGCTCGGGTTTGGATTAACATTTAGCAGCGCGATCGTCGTGAGCACCATGCCGGGTGTGCAGTAGCCGCACTGCACCGCGCCTGCATCCACGAACGCCTGCTGCACCGGATGGGGAGAGGAAAGCGTGCCCACGCCCTCGATCGTTGTGATCTCATGTCCCTCAGCCATGGCGGTGAGATAAATGCACGAGCGAATGGCCACGCCGTCGAGCAGTACGGTGCACGCACCGCAGTCGCCCGTACCGCATGCCTTTTTTGTGCCGGTCAGACAGAAGGTATTGCGCAGCGTGTCAACGAGCACCTCGTCGGCCTCCGCCTCGCAGGAAACACTTCTTCCGTTGAGAACAAATGAAACTTTCATGCTCTCTCTCCTTTCGCATCGGCCAGCGCCATCGAAAGCGCCCGGACGACTGCCGGGCAGACGGCGTCCTGCTTGTAGGTTTTGTAATAGCTCTCGCGAAGTTTTGCCTCCGCGGGATACGTCACTGCGGCAAGAGCAAGCGCCTCCTCCGGTGTTTTACCGACGAGAAGCCCCTCCAGTTCCGCAGCGTGGACGACCGTGGGGTTGAGCGCGCCGAGGCTCAGGGAGACTTCCGCAATACGTTCCCCGTCGAGCCGCACGCGGCAACCGATGAGAATTTTGCCGATATCCTGCGCCTTGCGCCGGGAAAGCCGGCAGTAGCCTGTCCCCTCTCCCGGCCGGAGCGCCGGGATCTCAATGGCCGTGACAAGCTCGTCGCTCTCACGTATGGTCTTGTAGGTCGAAACGAAAAACGCATCCAGCGGAACGCGCCTCTCGCCGCGGTTTGACGCAAGAACGGCGCTCGCGCCGAGCGCGAAGAGCATAGTTGTACAATCCGCCGCAGGAGCGGCCGTGCAGATATTCCCCACCGGCGTCGCCACCGCGCGGATGGCGGAGCTCGCCAGATGCAGCACCGCCTCGCGCAGCCCCCGGTACAACCGGAGGACATCGCTTGCAAGCAGCTCGTTATAGGTGACGCCGGACGCCAGACGCACCGTATCGTCAGAGGCGGCAATCTCGTGCCGTTCCGGAATAGCGTCCAGCGAGAGGATGACGGCAGGAGCGGTCTTTTTCTGTGTCAGCCGCAGCACGGCGTCCGTACCGCCGGCAACGATCATGGCATCCTGCTTATACTGTGTCAGCAGCGCCAAAGCCTCCTCCTGCGTGGAGGGTCTGAGAAACAACATGTCCATCCGTTTCCCGCTCCTTTTCTATCTCAGCGGAGAATAAACTATTCATACCGCCGGAATTTTTGCGTTAATTATACAGCAGTACAGGCAAATTACCAGTCCAAAAAGCATACCACTCTGTAGCGATTTTTTGTGCTAAAGTGCAATTGTTCTGTTTTTTGAAACTCTGTTTTTTTCATAGCGGATTTTGCCGTGTACTTTAATTTCATTTTTTGAAATATAATTTTAAAAAGGATAAACAGTTCCAAAAATCTCTTGAAAATTTTGTGGAAATCGTATAATATAAAAACAAAGAAAATCGACAGAACGGAGGGAAAGTGATGGCTGGAAAAGAAGGAGGCAATCTTTCCTCAGACAAATTGTTCCGAATCATCGAATGTCTGGCGGCAAACCGGTTGCCGAACCGGCTGACGGATCTCGCTGACAAGCTCGACATGCCGCAGCCGACGCTGCTGCGCTATCTCAAGACACTGTGCGCGCAGGGCTACGCCTACCATGACGATGTGACCGGCTGTTACGCGCTCACATGGAAGATCTGCCGTCTGGCCGATTCGGTAAAATCCAATCTTTCGCTGCGCAGCATTGCCTCGCCGTTTTTGAACCACGCGGCCAACGTCATGAACGCCGGAACGCTCCTCGCCATTGAGCAGGATCGAGGCGTTTTGTATCTGGATTTTGTGGATAATCCCCGCTGGATGATGAAAACGATGCTCCGCATCGGGAAAAATGCCCCCATCCACACGACAGCCTCCGGCAAGGTGCTTCTCAGCTCGTTTTCATACCGCAAGGTTGAGGAGATTATTGCCGAAAAGGGGCTTGAACGGCTGACGGAGAATACGATTACCACCCCGGAAAAGCTCTTTGGAGAGCTTGCACTCATCCGCAAGCGCGGCTACGCCGTGGATGACGAGGAATGTGAGATCGGCCACCGGTGCATCGCCGTACCGATCTATGACTATTCCGGCAACGTGGCCGGGGCGATCAGCGCGTTTGACAACATTGAGCGCGTCACCGACCGGCGCATCGAAACCGTGCTCCTCCCTGAGCTGAAGCGTACCGCGCGGGAGATCTCCCTCCGACTCGGGTATACACCGGACGAAATGCCGTAAAAAAGCCAACCCCGTCACCTTTTTTAAGGCCGCGGGGTTGGCTTTTCTTTGCATGGATTGTCCAAATACGCTAAAAGCTGCCAACGGGGAACTCTCTCTGCCGCAAATGCCGTCAGCCAGAATTCCCCATTGACACGTTTTACATTTTGATGTTCTTCGCGGATGGGTACATATCCTCCATCGTCTGCTGCGCAGCTGCGAACACTTGCTCCGCCCTCCGAATATCCAGTGCCTCTGTACCCGCGCGAAACAGGGTAAAATACATGCGTCAAGTGCGCGCCGGAGCGGTACGAGGAAACGCCGGACAACATGGCGGAATAAGTCCCGCCCCCGCGGCTCGTTGAGATGTGGCCCAAAAAAATTAGACAAAAAACAGGAAAAAATTATTCAAGCTACCAAAAGGGCTTGCCGTCTGTGAATTGCAGGTGGCAAGCCCTTCAGTTTTGCCTTGATCCTGCGGTTGTTGTAGTAATCCAGATAATCAAGGAGTTCCTGTTTGAAGTGTTCCATAGACTGAAACTCTTGTAAGTACAGCAGTTTACTTTTGAGTAAGCCAAAGAAGTTTTCGATTACCGCATTGTCCAGACAATTCCCCTTGCGGCTCATGCTCTGCCGGATGTCCTTCTCGCGGAGCATCCGCTGATACTGCCAGTGCTGATATTGCTAGCCCTGATCAGAGTGAAGAATCAGGTGTGTTCCGTCCGGGATCTTTGCAAACGCCTCGTCCGGCATGGTTGTCACCATACTCAGCGCAGGACGATTCGAGATAGTATAGCTGACCAGATCGCTGCTGTGCAGATCGAGAATCGGGGACAAATACAGTTCCTCCCCAAACAGGCTGAACTCGGTCACATCCGTGACCCATTTTTGATTCGGCTTGTCCGCATGGAAATCCCGATTCAGCAGATTTGGTGCGATTTTACCTGTTTCTCCCTTGTAAGAACAGTACTTCTTCATTCTGACACGGCAAACCAAGCCCGGCTCCTTCATGAGCCGCTGCACAGTCTTATGATTTAAGGGCAACTTGCGGTTACTCAGCTCTGCCGTGATACGGCGGTAGCCGTAACGCCCCTTATTTTCATGGTATATTGCCGTGATTTCTTCTTTGACAGATTCGTATTTATCTGCACTATTCATTCGTTTCCGATGATAGCAGAAGGTCGCACGGGGCAGTTTGAGCGGTTGAGAGAAGGATATCCAGGGAATGTCTTTGCCTCAGCTTCTGAACTGCCAGCGTTTTTTGCGCTGGCATCGCTCGTCTTCCAAAACCAAGGCTTGCAAGTTTTTAGGTATTCTAACTCAGCACGCAGCCGCTGGACTTCTGCCAGCAGATCTTCTTCCACCTCTTTCGGCAACTGCTTCGGCGGACGCCCCTCGCTGCTGCGGCCCCGCCGCTCTATGGCAAACCCTTTCGGCCCTTCTTCCAGATAGATTCGCTCCCATACGGCAACACGCTTGTCATCGCTGATTTCAAACTGCCTTGCCGTCTCGCGATAGCTAATCCTTTCTTTCTGCATCGTTTTTACGACCAGCTTCTTAAATTCCGGTGTGTATCGTTTGTTCCGTACGCCTTTTGGCACAGAAATGCCCCCGCTGACGCTTTTGTCGTTGGACGATTCCGGCTGACAACTTTTTAAGTATTTCCGCCCGTTTTGCCGTACTGTATAATAGACCGGTCAAAAAGAAAACGAGGTGAAACCCTTGACAGACGAAAAGACCGCCGCAGCGCTTGCCGCGCGCTCCGAGCGCGCCGTTGCCGACGTGATTGCGCGCTATTCCCGGCATCTCTATACCGTGGCCGCCGCCGCGCTCCGCGGTGTCGGCACCGAGCAGGACGCGGAAGAAGCCGCGGCGGATGCGTTCGTATATTTATGGGAGCATCCGGAAAAGTTCGATCCCTGCCGCGGCTCGCTCAAGACATGGCTTTCGGTCGTGGCGCGCTCGCGCGCTCTCGACCGCAGCCGGGAGATATTGCGCTGCCGCGCCGTATCGCTCGAGGAGATCGAGCTGGCCGACCCGCTGGGCGTGCCGGAGACGCTGCTCGCCGGGGAACGGCGCGCCGCGCTCGCCGCGGCGGTGGACGCGCTCGCAGAGCCGGACCGCGAGATACTGCTCCGGCGCTACTATTTCGGGCAGAAGCCGCGCGAGATCGCCGCGGCGCTCGGCCTGGACAAAAAGCAGGTGGACAACCGGCTGTATCAGACAAAGCGGCGGCTGCGCGCGAGCGTGACCGGCGCGGAAGGAGAGTAATATGCGCTCATTCAGCGAGGAAAGCTACCGTAACATTCAGAGCTTATTTACCGAAAAAACCGGCGTGCCGCTCCGAAAACGCCGCGCCGCGCGTGCTGCGCCGTTCGCACTTGCCGCGGCGGTGCTCGCGGCGCTCCTCACCGTAACGGCGCTCGCCGCCGACCTCTTCTCGCCACTTGCCGGGGACGATCTCGCGCTCGGCGCGGTGTATGAGGGGGACGGCGTCGTATCGGTGCATGTGGAAAACCGCTCGGACAAGGAGCTGAAATTCCAGAAGCAGCTCCGCCTTCTGCGCTGGGATACGTCCGAGGAGATCGCGCCGAAGCGCGGCGCGGCCGTGCGCTTTGCGAACACGGCGTTCGCGCCGCATACCGAGGGCGTGATGACGCTCGATCTGTCCCGCGCTTACGATCTCGCGGCGCTGGACGAACCGCTCGCGCAGGGCGGATACTATCTCGTTTTGACGAACAGCAATTTTGTGTTCGGTCAGGACTGGATCTGCTTCATCCATGCCACCGCGCCGGAAGAGACCGGGGAAACGGCGGAGGCCGTACCGGAGAAAACGCCGGAGCCCACCGCCGCGCCTCTCGCCCCCGCGGAGACGGACGCAGAGCTTACCGCCCGCGTGGAGGAAACGCTGCGGCCATTTTTTGCAATGACCGGCGACGTGGCGCAGCGCCGCGCCCACAACGCGGAGTACTACGCCGCGTGCGCCGAGCTTCTCGTGCCGCTGGGGACGCGCGTGGCGCGCCCCGCCCCGTCGGATCTTGTCATCGGCGATGCGGAGGAGGGCGTCATCTTCGATCCCGCCGCGCCCGCGGACGCGCAGCACCTTCTCACGGGCGAGAACTATACGACGCTCGACGCTTACGGCCTGCCGGTCGGCGGCGCGCCGGGCGAGGAAGCGCTCGTCCTCTCCGCACTCGTGGCGCAGCGTGCGGGGGATACGGACGGCGGCGCGCCCATCCCGGTCGTGTACCTGTTCACGTATTTCCGCGAGGACGTCGAAAACGCGGACCATCTCTTCGTCCACGGCCGGCTCGTGCCGCTTTCGGAGGTCGAAGACCGGCGCGTGTACGAGGACGAGCGATACGTCTGCTACGAGCTTTCGGAATACTTCTATACGGACGTGCAGACCCACGCGGAAACGCTCTGCGCGCAGCGGGGGGATGTGTGCTGGAACGAGGCCGCGCGGCAGCGCGTGCAGAAGATCTATGATTATTACACCAGCACCGAAACACTCGCCAAGCTCGTCCGGCATCTTGCCGCATGACCGGAGGAGCGAACACGTTGTCAACGGGAACGGTCCCCGTTGACAAAGTTTGAAACGAAAACAGCCGGAGGGAACTTCCCTCCGGCTGTTTGTATGCAGTTGGAATCAGTCTTTTTCGTCCTCGTCGTCTTCATCGTCGAAAACGACTTCCTCGACGGCGGCGTTTTCAAAGTCGATGACTTCGCCGCACTCCGGGCACTCAAAGGAGCCCGCGTCGAGCGTGTCCTCGTCCACGGTCAGCTTAAAGCCGCAGCCCGGGCACTCCACGGAGTAGAAGACGGTGTCGTCTTCGTCCTCGTCGTCGTACTCTTCGTCCTCGTCGTCTCCGCCGCAGCAGGAGCAGGGGCTCTCATAAAACTCGTTTTCGAGCTCGGCGAGATCTTCGTTGATCTCCTCCACGCCGTCGGTCAGATCGACCAGCGCGTCCTTCGTGTCCGCGAGATCGAGAGAAAGATCTTCCAGAATGTCGATAATGACATGGAACAGCTTTCCCTGGCCGCCGTCCTCCTGAATGCCCATGCCTTCGGCAAGACCCTTCAGATAGGCCACTTTTTCGGATGTTGTCATAAGAAACCCTCCCTTTGTTGATGGTTGGACGTTATTGCAGGACTTCTCAGCCCTTGGCGCGCTCGAGATACTCGCCGGTGCGGGTGTCGATCTTGATGCGCTCGCCCTCTTCGAGGAACAGGGGCACCTTGATCTCCGCGCCGGTCTCCAGCTTGGCGGGCTTGGTGGCGTTGGTGGCGGTGTTGCCGGCGAAGCCGGGGTCGGTCTCGGTGATGACCAGCTCAACGAACGTCGGGGGATCGACCGCGAACACCTTGCCTTTGTAGGAGCTGACGGTGCAGACCATGTTTTCCTTCACGAAGCGGAAGCTGTCGGAGAGCATGCTCTCGTCGATGGGCTCAAGCTCGTAGGTTTCGGGATCCATGAAGTAGTAAAGGTTGCCGTCGTTGTAGCTGTACTCCATCGTCTTGCGGTCGATGGTGGCGCTCTCGAACTTGGCGGTGGGGTTGAAGGACGTTTCGGTCACGGCGCCGGTGATGACGTTTTTCATCTTCGTGCGCACAAAGGCCGCGCCCTTGCCGGGCTTGACGTGCTGGAACTCGACGACCTGCATGACCTGGCCGTCCATTTCAAAGGTTACTCCGTTGCGAAAATCGCCTGCGGAAATCATAGGAAACTCCTCCTCGTATGTGAATAAATTATTTGTATCCACTATTTAGCGGAAATATTTTATACTATAGAGCGCCATATTGCAAGCTTTTCTTGCGCACAAGACGGCCGCGCGGCGGTTTTTCTTCCGCTTCCAGATACCGGATCTCCGGGAAAGGTTGCTTTTTCAGTAGTTTTACGCTATAATACCTCTGTTATGCCATACTCTTACGGGGGCTAAGTCAAAAATGAAAAAAATCCGCTTTGCAATATGCGCTCTTATCGCCGCGCTCGCGCTGGGGCTCGTCCCGCCCGCGGCCATGGCGATCGACGATCCGGGGATCGACACGACGTACGCCGCCGTGCTCCTCGCCGAGGACGGTGACCAGGAAACGGTCCTCTATACGAAAAATGCCGACGAGCGGCTCTATCCCGCCTCGCTCACGAAGGTGATGACCGTCCTTCTCGCCGTGGAGGATATCGAGTCCGGCAAGATCGCTCTCTCTGACCCGGTCACGGCGCAGCCAGGATTTGATTTTGATATGATCGTCGGCGGCAGCAGCGTGTACATCATGCAGCAGGAGACGATGACGCTCGAAAGCCTTCTCTACTGCGCAATGGTCGCCTCGGCCAACGACGCCTGCAACGTGATCGCGCAATACGTCAGCGGCTCGATCTCCGATTTCGTCGCGCGCATGAACGCCCGCGCCGCGGAGCTCGGCTGCACCGGCACGAACTTCACGAACACCCACGGCCTGCCCGACGCGAACCACTATACGACCGCCTGGGACTTTTCGCGCATCGTGCGTGAGGCTGCCAAGCACGAGCTTTTTATGACGATCGCCAGCACCATCAACTACACCGTGCCGGACACGAACGTTTCCTCCGAGCGCGTTCTGGAGAGCACGAACTCGCTCGTCAACCCCACGAACCCTCTCTATCCGGGCGACTGGGGCTATGAATACGCCAAGGGTATCAAGACCGGCCACACGAACGACGCCGGATACTGTCTCGCCTCCAGCGCGGAAAAGGACGGCGTGAAGCTCCTTTCCGTCGTGCTCAAATCGGAGGCGTATCAGCAGGACGACGGCAGCTGGTACTACGGCAACTTTGCCGACACGCGCACGCTCTTTGAGTGGGGCTTCAACAACTTCAGCTATCAGGACGTTCTCAAATCCACCGAGACCGTGACGGAGGTCCCCGTTGCGATGGGCGCGGACGCCGACACCGTTACGGCCCGCCCGAGCACGACCATCCGTGCCTTCCTGCCGAACGACGTCGATCTGACAGCGGTCGAGCGGACGATCACCTTCTCGCCGGACGTCGCCGCGGACGGACTGACCGCGCCGGTCAGCGCGGGGCAGGTTGTCGGCGAGATCAGCGTGATCCGTGACGGCGTGGTGCTCGGCACCTCGCCGCTTGTCACGACCACCTCGGTCGATCTCTCGCGCGTGGAGTACATGAAGGATCAGCTCCGCGAAACGCTGCGCACGCCGGGCGTCATTCTCGCGTTCTGGGCGCTGGTGCTGCTCTTTGCCGCGTACATTTTCGTTGTGGTGCGCTACCGCTCGAAGCGCCGCGCGTACCAGAAGCGGCTGGAGCTCGCGCGCACCATCCGGCTCGATATGGAGGACGACGAGGAAGAGCTGCGGCATGAGCGCCGCGTCCGCGCCACGACCGGCGCGCCGCGCAGCCGCCGCCGCGAGGACGTGATGCTCACGCCCGACTCCGCCGTGGACGAGCCGACGCGCGTCACCGGCGAGCGGCCCGCCATAGCGCCGGAGGACGAACCGACCCGCCCGGTGCCGGACGCGAAGGAAACGAAAGACGCCCCCGGCCGCGACGCCACGCGGGACTACTTTGAAGAGTTCTTCGGGAAAAAGTGAATTATTAAAGAAAATCCCCTGCCGCGCGAAAACCGCGCGGCAGGGGATTTTTTGCGGGAAAGAAAGCCTCCCTCTTTGAGGGAGGTGGCTCGGCACAAAGTGCCGAGACGGAAGGAGTAACTCCCTCAGTCAGCATAGCTGCCAGCTCCCTCAAGGAGGGAGCCAAGCCAGCTTACTGCAAACCGTACTTGCCGCCTCTGATGGAGAAGTGCACGAGGGGGCCTTTACCGAAATCTTACAGATACCGGTCCAGCGCTTCTCTTGCCTTGTCCCAGCCGGTGCGGGCGCGGTTGATGAGCTCGGCGACGTCGCCGGTCCACTCCGGCGCGCCGGGGAGAACGCGGCGGCGCGGCAGATCGCCGCTATTCCAACGCTCGATCACGCTGCGGTACTGCGCGCGGGCGTTCTTCACGCTGTCTTCCCACGAGAGATAGATCTTCTCGGAGGCCGTCTCGCCGATGCGGGCGAAATACGCGCGATCCGCGCCCTCGCGCAACAGCGCCGCGGCGAGACCGTCGCCGTTTTCGGGAATGAGGATGCCGGTGTCGCCGTCGGTGATGCCCTCGGCGGCGCAGCTGCCTTCAATGAGCACGCTGCCGAGCGAGCACGCCGCCGCCTCGCGCACGACGAGGCCGTTCGTGTCGAACGTCGAGGGGAAGAGCAGCAGATCGGCGCGGGTATACCATGCGCGGATCGTGTCGCGGTCGCGCTCGGTGCCGGTGAAGCGGCAGAGGTCGGTGAGACCGAGCTGCGCGGCGTATTCCTCCACGGCGGGGCGGTCCTGCCCGTCGCCGACGAACACCATACAGAAATCGCCGCCGGCGTCGCGCACCTTTTTAAGCCCGTCGAGAATGATGCGCAGCCCCTTGTACCACATGATGCGCCCGATGAACAGGTATACCGGCTTATCGGCGGGCAGCGCCCATTTTCTGCTCAGCGCGTCCACGGCCTCCGGGGATGCCTTGCCGCGCGGGAGATCGACGCCGTTCGGCATGACGATGTAGTCGCCCGCGTAGCCGAGAGAGCGGAGATTTTCTCCCGCGCCGCGGCTCACGACCCATACCTCGTCACACGCGGAAATGTTGCTTACCAGGAGCTTCACCGCCGCGTCCTGCAGCGTTTTGCCGCGGACGGCCTTGGCGATGTCGATATCGAATTTGGTGTGATAGGTGAACACGACCGGCTTATCGATCGCCTCGCGCAGACTGCGCGCGAGCAGCGTGGAAACGACCGGGCAATGCGTGTGGATGATGTCAAAGTCCATCGCCGCAAGCTCCGCCACGGCTGCCGGGGCGAACGGGTTTCCGGCGCGGTAGCCGGTCATCTTCGTCGTGTCGATGCTCGGATAGCGCACGACGGGGAACGGGTAATCGTCCACAACGCCCGGATACTCCGGCGTTGCCACGGCGCAGAGCCCCTCGGTCTCGGTGAGGATCTTCGCATAGTTCACCACGGCGTTCGCCACACCGTCCACGACCGGCGGGAACGAGTCGTTCATCAGACAGACGTTCAGCCCCTCGCCGCCGTCCGGACGGCGGCAGCCCTGCGCGGGCCGCTTGCGACCCAGCAGCGCCGGGGCCGGCCGCGCCGTTCCGCCCTGTCGGGCGAGCTTGCGCGCCGCCGGTTCGGCAAACGCCGCGGCGAGCGCGGCTCCGCCGCCGGCAAGTTCGAGCAGCGCGTCCGCCGTGACGATCTGCCAGAGATCGACGCCCTTGTGCTCCGCCGCAGCCTCGACGAGCGCCACGGCGAGATCGATATAGTCGTCCTTTTCCGCGTCGAGCCGCCTGGCAAGCGCGGGAAGCTGCTTTTCGCAGAGCGTGCGCAGACTGACGCTCTCCCCGGCGGAGGCGGCGTCAGAGAGGATCGAGAGGGCTTTCGCCTCATCCCAATCGCAGTCCACATAGTATTTCGTGCCGCGCAGCCCGTAGAGGAAGCGCTGCATATCGTAATATCCGGCGCGCAGGTTTTCCCGGCTCTGCGCCGGTTCAAATTCGAGCGTGCTGCCGAGATCGGCCGTCGGCTCGACGGTATAGACGCGCGTATCCTCCGGGATCTTCACCGAGCGCTCCACGCCGATGCCGAACAGCCGCAGCGCGAGAATGTCCTTGTAGCCGTGCTCAATGAGCACGTGCAGCGGCAGCACGTCGCGCAGACCGCCGTCGGCGTAGCGCTTGCCGCCGAGCTTTTCGCTGCGGAACACCGGGAGATAGGCGCTTGCGAGCAGCATGTCGCAGAGCGTGCCCTCCGGCAGGTCCTTCGCGCGCAGTTCGAGCAGCTTCCCGTCCGAAAGGGAGAACGTGTCGATGAAAAGCTCCACGGGAGATTCGCGCACCGTTTTCTCGTCCACGACCTGCGATATCCACTTGCGCAGCGGCGTAACGTCAAAGCCGCGGTTTTTTATCACTTCGAACATCTGCTGCGCCACGCTGTCGAGCTCGTCGAGCTTCACGTCGCCCTTCAAAAGGCGCGACATCGTCTCGTCGTCCACGTCCATGACCTGCGAATAGCGGATGTTTTCCCAGATGTTTTCCGCCTTTTCCAGATCGCCCATCACGATGAGTGAGCCGTTGAGCGCGCCGACGGAGGTGCCCGCGACGGCGTCGATCTTCACGCCCGCCTCACGCAGCGCCTTCCATGCGCCGATCTGGTACGCGCCCTTCGCTCCGCCGCCTTCGAGCGCGAGAGCGTAGGAGCGGGAGGTGTCGATGCGTAGTTTCATAGGGGATACGTCCTCCTTCCAAAATGTATAAAGGAAAAATTTTAAATTCTTGCCGCGCAGCCGAGCTCTTCGGCGAGCGCGTTGAGCGTATCGCGCAGCGCCGGAGCTACCGGAACACCGTTCGCCGCGCTCTCGGCGGCGCGGCGCTCCTCCGGCTCGCCGGGGAGCAAAATCTCGCCGCCCGGCTGCGCCGGGGTGAGAGAAGTGACGCGCGAAAGGCTCTCCTCGCACAGAGCTTCAAACGTTTCGAGCGGCAGGAAGCGCTTTATATCCACGCAGCCGAAGATGTGGCCCGTTCCCGCCGGGCGCGAGAGATCGGAGAGAAGCCCCGTGCCGCCGAGAGCGCCGCTGCCCGTGAGTACGGCGCAGAGAAGCTCAATGAAGATCGCAAGCCCCGACCCCTTTGCGCCGCCGGCGGGAAGGAGCGTGCCGCCGTCGAGCACGGCGGCGGCGTCGGTCGTGGGCGCGCCGTGCGCGTCCAGCCCCCAGGTCTCGGGGATCGGCGTGCCGTTCAGCGCGGCATAGCGGATCTTGCCGCGCGCTGCGGTGGAGAGCGCCATATCGAGCGCGAGCGGTGCCTTCCCCGCGCCGCGCGGCAACGCCAGCCCTACCGGGTCGGTGCCGAGAAGCGGCTGCGCCGCGCCGTGCGGCGCCATGGCGCTGGCCGCCGAGGAAATGTTGAAAGCGAAAAAGCCGCGCCGCGCCGCGGGGATGGCGTACCATGCGCCCGTGCCGAAATGGTTGGAGTTTGCCACCGCTACGAACGAAACGCCGTATTTTGCGGCGAGCTCCTCCGCTTTATCGGAGGCCTTCCGCCCGGCGAGCTGGCCGAGACCGTTCTGCGCGTCGAGCCGCGCCGTGCCGCCGGATTCCATCGTGAACGGCATCGGAACATTGCTTGCCGTCGCGCCCGAGCGGAGCCGGGCAATGTACTGCGGCAGACGCAGCAGCCCGTGCGACGTGACGCCCCGGCATTCGGCAAAGAGAATACTGTCGGTCAAAAGCGCGGCATCGTCCGCCGAAAGCCCCGCCGCGCGGCTGAGCGAAACGGAAAAATCGCGCAGCACGGCGGTCTCGATGCGCTCGCTCATACGCGAACCTCCGCTTCGGCGACGAGCCCGCGTCCCTCGCCGCGGGCGAGCTGGCGCGCTTCGGGCAGATACCGCTCCAGCATTTCCATCACGATGGCGGCCTGCTGCGCCATGCGCGCGGCGTCCGCCTCCGTCGGCAGTGAGCCGTGGGCGGCGAGAGCGCTGTTGCCGATCTTGAGATACACCGGCGCGCAGCAGCGCACGATCTCGGGCGCTTCGTAGGTACGGATGAACCCGCCGGAGCCCTCCGGACAGTCGGTGTGGACATCGAGCGGAACGGAAACGCTCGCGCGCAGCGCGCAGAGCATATCGAGCGAAAGATCGCGCACGGGGTTGATGCTGTCCGCGCCGCACTGCTCGAGCAGCCGGAACGATGCGCCGTTGCCGTGGCCGCAGTGGGCGCTCGCCTTGAGCACCGTGTCCGCGGGCAGCTCGCCGCTTTTCCGTGCCTCGCTGAGCACCCAGAGCAGCCCCTCGTCGTATACGAGCAGCCCCCGGATGCCGAGATCGCACACGCGTTTCGCGTCCTCAAGCGCGCGGACGAGCTGTTCCTCGCCGCGCAGCCGGTAGCCGATGACGGCACCCTGCCGCGAAAGGCGCGTGGCGGAGGTGTCATACGCGGCCCGCGGGCCGATCGACACGGTGAGCGCGACGCCGCTGTCGCGGCAGAGCGCGGCATATTCGAGGAGCTCCGCGCGCGTGTGGCGGAACGCCCCGAGCGTTTCGTCGATGCGGTTGACCGTGACGCCGAGACGCTGCGTTTCGCGCAGCAGCGCCTTTGCCGCGGCAAAGGTGTTCACCGTGGGGATCTCCACGCCGAACTGCGCTCCGCCGGGAAATGTCGCCTCCGAGGTCGGAAGAGCGTGCAGATCGCCCCCCGGCAGACCCAGAGTGCGGAGAAACGCTCTCGATTTATCCATCATAACGGCATCGCTCCTTGTTCTAAGAGATACAGAAAAAGTATACCGCATTTTTCCGCCGTTGAAAAGACCTTGACGGGGAAAACCCTTCCGCCGCAAGAAAACGGAAACGGAGGGGTCTCCCCCTCCGTTGAGCTTGTCAAAAAAGTATTTTTGCCGACGTACACGCCGCCGGCAAAAATGCTTTGCACTTTATTTGCGCCTGCGGGCGCAAACTCTGCGTGGTCTTTTCGCTCATCGAGCGCCGCATCCGGCGGCTCTTCGCCGTGTACGCGCCGGAGACTCAGCGGTAATACTGCGCCTGCGCGTTCCAGAGCTGCGCATATTCGCCGCTCTCATCCGCGAGCAGCGTCTCGTGCGCGCCCTGCTGGACGATCTTTCCGGCGTCGAACACGACGATCTCGTCGCAGAACTTGCACGAGGAGAGCCGGTGCGAAATGTAAATGGCGGTCTTGTCGCCGACCATGTCGTTGAGCTTTTCGTAGATCTCCGCCTCGGCGATCGGGTCGAGCGCGGCGGTCGGCTCGTCGAGAATGAGGAAGGGCGCGTCCTTATAGAGCGCGCGGGCGATGGCGATCTTCTGCCCCTCGCCGCCGGAGACCTCGACGCCGTTCTCGTCAAAATCGCGGAAGAGGCTCGTCTCCGTCCCGAGCGGCAGCGCTTTGAGCCGGTCGCCGAAGCCGGCCTGCGCAAGCGCTTTCTCGGCTCTCGCGCGGTCATATTCCGGCGCGGCGGCCACGTTCTGCCCGAGCGAGAACGCCAGCAGCTGAAAGTCCTGGAACACGACGGAGAATACGTCCATATACTCTCTGTAATTATATTTCCGAATATCTATGCCATTGAGTAATATCTCGCCCTCGGTAGGGTCGTACAGACGGCAAAGCAGCTTGATGAACGTTGTTTTGCCGCTGCCGTTCGGCCCGACGACGGCGAGCTTTTTTCCGATCTCAAACTTCACCGACAGATGGCGCAGCGCCCAATTCTCCGTGCCGGGGTAGCGGAAGGAAACATCGCGGAACTCGATCTCGTACTTTCGGTCGGAGCGCTTCTCGGTCGTGAGCGAGCCCTGATACATCTCGTTCGGCGTATCGAGGAAGGCGAAGAGCTCCTGCAGAAACGGCGCGTTGCTGCGCACGTCGCCGCCGTATACGACGAGCTGCGAGAGATGGCCGGAAAGGGCGGTGAGCGCGGAGACATACTGCACAACGCTGCCCGCGCCGAACGCGCCCGCGAGCGCCTTCAGGCATACGAAAAGATACGCTGTCACGGTGAACAGCACCGAGAACAAAGCGTTCACGATCATCAGCACACCGCCGCGGCCCCACGCGAGCTTTGCGAACGGGCCGTCCGGGCTGAACGGCGTATCGGACGAAGCATAGCTCTCGCAGATGTCCTGCTGGTTATACATGCGGATGTCGCTCGCGCGGTCGCGGTCGCTGATCGCCATGACCGCAAAGAAGTTGAAAAACCGGTTGCCGAGCCGCGCGAGCGGTGCGAGCTCTGCCGTGAGCATCGAGGCGCGGTTCATGCACAGCGACGGCAGCACCGAGAGCAGAGCAAGCAGCAGCAAGCAGCCGAGCAGAAACAGCGGATGGTTCAGCACCGTCCACGCCCCGGCGCTTTCCGGCACGCGCTGCGTGAAGAGCGTCACGGTGAGGGCGACAACGCCCAGAACGCCGAAAATGGACTTCGGTAGGTCCGTCTCCACATCAAGCACGCGGCCCAGGCCGTAGCCGGACCATTTTTCGTTCTGGAGGATCTGGGAGAGATCGTCGTGCGTTTTGGGATCGTCCAGCCGGGGGAAATCCATGTCCAGCAGCTTGTTGGCGTAGATCTTCTGGTTGATATAGAAGCTGTTGTCGTACAAAACCGTCTGCCGGCGCTCGAGCGCGGCGGTGATGAGCGGCAGCAGCGACACCGCGGCCACGGCGGCAACGGCGAGCACCGTGAGCCGGTGCGCGTTCCGCGCGCCCGTCAGCTCGCCGATAATCTGCGCGGAAAGGTAGATCAGCACATACGGCGAGAGCGATTTGAACGCGGCGTAAAGCCAGTTGACCGCGTGCAGCGCGGGCCGTTCGGCATAAAAGAGCTTCGCCGCGCGGCGGTGCAGCCGCCACGCCTCGCGCGAGGATACTTTTTTCTTATTCTCTTCCATCGTTTTCGCCCTCCTCCCGGTAATACTTGCTCTGCACTTCAAAGAGCCCTGCGTATTTTCCGCCTCGCGCGAGCAGCTCCTCGTGGCTGCCCTGCTCGGCGATGACGCCGCCGTCGATGAGCAGAATGCGGTCGCAGAAGCGCGTCGAGGCAAGGCGGTGCGAGATGAACACGCTCGTCCGCCCCACGGTCATGGCGGCGTATTTCTGATAGATATCGTTCTCGGCGATGGGGTCGAGCGCGGCGGTCGGCTCGTCGAGCAGCAGGATGGGCGCGTTCTTATAGAGCGCTCGGGCGAGCATGAGCCGCTGCATTTCGCCGCCGGAGAGCAGCACGCCGTCCTCGAACACCTCTCGGCCGATGTGCGTTTTGAGATCGTCCGGCAGCGCCGCCACGCGCTCCGTGAGCCCCGCCTTTTCGAGACATTCGCGCACGCGCGCCTCGTCGATGCCCTCGCGCGTCTGCGCAACGTTTTCCTCCAGCGTCGCTTCGAGCACCGAGAACTTCTGGAACACGGCGGTGAAGAGCGTGTAGTACTCCTGCCGGTTGAACTCCCGGATATCCTCGCCGTTTAAGAGCACGCGCCCCTCGGTCGGGTCGTAAAAGCCGCAGAGCAGCTTTACGAGCGTCGTTTTGCCGGCGCCATTTAAGCCCACAACGGCGAGCCGCTCGCCGGGATGCACCGTGAGATCGATACCGTGCAGCGTGTCCGCCTCCGCGCCGGGATAGCGGAAGGAGACGTTTTCCAGCCGCAGCTCGTATTTCCCGTCCGCACACTCCGGCAGGGGCTTGCCGCCCTCCATGCGGAAGGGCTCCGGCAGCTCGAGAAATTCACGCAGGGTACAGAGCTCGAGACTCTGCCGCCGCAGCGTGCCGAGCTCGGTGAGAATACCGTTGAGCTGCTCGGTATACGCGCCGACGGCGGAGAAGCACAGCAGAAAGTCGCCCGCGCCCATTCCCCCGGCGAGCGTCTGGCGCAGCAGGAAGTAATAGGCAAGGCCGTTTCGCACAGCGGTGAGCACGGCGTCGATCACGTTCGTCCAGAAATACACCCGCTCGCGCCGCTCGACGAAGGCGTCGATCGCGCGGAGCGTTTTATCGTATACGGCTTCAAGCCACGGGCGCATGCCGAAAATGCGGATGTCCTTGCCGAGAACGGTGCTCCGCGCCTTGTCGGAAACATAGTCCATTTTCTTTTCGAGCGCGGCGGCCTCGTCGCGGTGGCGGTAGCCCCACTCGTTGATGCGCCGGTTGACGAAATACTCCGCCGCGGTCGTCACGGTGAGCGCGGCGAGAAGCCACGCGCTCGTATTCGTGAGCAGCAGCAGATACACCACAAAGCTCAGCGCCGCGGTGAGAAACTTCTGCTCATCCACCCAGAGCGCCTCGCTCGCGCAGCGGTTATTTATGGTCGCGCGTACGGCCTGCTCCTGCAGCTTGAGAACTTCCGGGTCCTCGGAGAGCGGATAGGACATCACGCAGGTCTTATAATGGATCTTGCGGATGAGCGCAAGGCGCACATCGACTCGCGCGAACATCGGCGCGTGCTCCAGATAGGCGCTGACCGCCGAACACACGAGCAGCACCCCGGCGAGCACGGCGATCGTCGCGAGAATACGCGAAAAGCCCGCCCCTTCCTCTACGCAGCGGACGATCTCCGGCGCGAGCAGGAGACCCGAAATGCCCGTGCCCGCCATGGCGAGCGCTTTTATGACAGCGAATACCGGCACATCGTCCCGGTGCGCCGCGTGCGCCTGCCGCAGCATCCAGAGCATATTCTGCCCCAGACGGTAGCGCGGCTTTTTCGTTTTTTCTTTCATCGAAACCACCTCTTCTTTGCGAGGATAACACTATCACAAAACTTCGTCCCCGGCGCAGACCGGGGACGAATGGCTTATTTTCGGGGATGAACCGTTTCGCTCACACCTGCGGGAGCAGTATCTCGGTCGTGAACGCGCCGTCCTCGCTGTTGCGGGAAAGATACCCGTCCAGCCGCGCGACGATATCGTCGATGCGCACGAGACCGAAGCCGTGCCCCTCGCCCTTCGTGGTGCGGAAGCGCCCGCCGGCCTTTTCCAGCTTCTTTCCGGCGGTGAAGTTTGTGAAGGAGATATAAAGCTGCGTGCCCTTCATGTCCATGTACACGCGGATGAGCCGGTCCTTTTCCGGCAGGGCCATGCTTGCTTCAATGGCATTATCGAAGAGATTGCCGAGAATGCAGCAGAGATCAAGCTCCGACATTTTGAGCTTTACGGGGATGTGCGCGTCGGCCTGCACCGTGATGCCGCGCGATTTGGCGAGGGATATCTTGCTGTTCAAAATGGCGTCCGCCATGGCGTTGCCGGTTTTGACGACGGTGTCCACGGTGTTCAGATCGGTGTCCAGCTCGTCGAGATAGGCGCGGATGGCGTCCATATCGCCCTTGGCGGCGAACGCCTTGAGCACCTGGATATGATTCCGGTAGTCGTGCCGCCAGCCGCGGATCTGGCGGTACATGTTCTCCACCTCTTTATAATGCGTGTCCACCAGCTCGCGCTGGTAGGCTTCGAGCTGCTTATCGACGCGGCGGGAAAAAAGGCTCATGCTCTCACCTCTCAATGATACGCGATAATGGCGCGGTTGAGCGCTTCGTAAGCGCCGCGCGGGAGCGGGATGGCCGCGCCGTCGGATAAGACCGCGTCCGTTTTCGTCACGCGGCGGATGTACGAAAGATTCACGATCGCCGCGCGCCCGATGCGGAAAAACCGCTCGTCCAGCTCGTCCGAGAGCGCGCCGAGCGTTTTCTTTACGGTATAATCCCGCTTCGCGTGGACGGTCGTGTAGTTTTTCTCCACATCGAGATAGCGGATCTCATAAAGCGGCACGCGGAAGATCTCACCGCCGCACTCGAGCGTGAGCGTGCGGCTGTCGCTGCGCAGCTTCGCCGCGGCGCGGTCGAGCACCTCGAAGAGCTTTTCCTCGCGGACGGGCTTTACGAGATAATGCAGCGCCGCCACGTCGTACCCCTCGGCGATGTAGTCCGTGTAGCCGGTGATGAAAACGATCTGCACGGCGGTGTTCTCCGCGCGGACGCGCTTGGCCATCGTCACGCCGTCCATGCCGCCCATCTCGACATCGAGCAGAAGAAGGTCAAAATTCTTGTCCTCGTCATAGGCGAAGAGGAACGCCTCGGCGGAGGGGAACATCTCGAGCGCGACGCTCTCTTCCCGGCTCTCGCCCCATTCGCGGACATACTGCGCGACGAGCTGCGCGTCCTCGGCGCGGTCGTCGCAGATAGCGGCTCGCATATTCTCCCCCCTCACGATGTTTTTTCCATAGTATTCAATTCGCAAACGCTTGTCAAACTAAAAATGTGTGTGCTATACTGAATCGATATGGAAAAGATGATGCATTCGTATATAATCTCCGGCGACGGAGACGCGGCGCGCTCTCGCGCGCGGGAAATGGCGGCGGCGGCGCTCTGTGAGAGCAGCGGCGCGAAGCCCTGCCGCGCCTGCCGCCACTGCCGCAAGGTGTTCCAGGGCGCGTTCCCCGGCATCCATCCGGACGTGGCGCTCGTAGAGCGCGCGGCGGACAAGTCCGGCAAGCTGCGGCGCGAGATCACCGTCGATCAGATCCGCGCGCTCGCCGTGGACGCCGCCGTGCTGCCGAACGAGGCCGACGGCAAGGTATACATCTTTCCCGAAGCGGACACGATGAACATCGCCGCGCAGAACGCCTTTTTAAAGCTGCTCGAAGAGCCGCCGCGCGGCGTCATGTTCCTTCTCTGCGCCGAAAGCCGCGAAAAGCTGCTCGAAACGGTGCAGTCGCGCTGCGGCGAGATCCGGCTCGCGGGCGGGACTGCCGCGCCGGAAAATGAGCGCGCCCGGGGCTTCCTCGAAGCGCGGCTCGACCGCGCGGAGCTTCTTCGCTGCTGCACGGCGATGGAAAAGCTCGATAACGCGCAGCTTCTCGAGGTCGTTACCGCAGCGGAGGAGCTCGCCGTGAAGCTCGTTTCCGACCGGCGGGAGCTTCTCGCGCTCGAAGCGTTTCTCCACCGCGCGGAGGAATATCTCCGGTTGAATGTCGGCCCGAAGCACGTGACCGGTTATCTATCCACCTATCTGCCGGACGGCAAATGACCTCCGGCGCTCACACATCAGGAAATGAGGAAAATTCCGTGACAGAAGTAATCAGCATAAAATTCCGCGGCCGCGGCAAGACGTACTATTTCGACCCCGCCGGCGTGACCGCGAGGACGGGCGACACGCTCGTTGTGGAAACGTCCAAGGGCATGGAGCTTGGCGAGTGCGTCAAGGGAAATCACATGGTCGGGGACGGCGACTGCGTTCAGCCGCTGCGTCCCGTCGTGCGCCGCGCCACGCCGGACGATCTGCGCATCGCGGAGCTCAACCGCAAGCGCGAAAAGGAAGCGCTCGGCATCTGCCGGGAGCTCATTGAAAAGCACAAGCTCGAAATGAAGCTTGTGGACGTCGAGTGCTCGTTTGAGGGGAATAAAATTCTCTTCTTCTTCACCGCCGACGGGCGCGTGGACTTCCGCGAGCTCGTAAAGGACCTTGCGGGCGTGTTCCGCACGCGCATCGAGCTGCGGCAGATCGGCGTGCGGGACGAGGCGAAGATGCTCGGCGGTCTCGGCATCTGCGGGCGGCCCTTCTGCTGCCACCAGTTCCTCGACGACTTCCAGCCCGTCAGCACCAAGATGGCGAAAACGCAGTCGATGTCGCTCAACCCGGTGAAGATCTCCGGCACGTGCGGGCGGCTGATGTGCTGCCTGCGCTATGAGCAGGAGGCGTATGAGGATCTTTTGAAGCACGTGCCGAAAAACGGCGCGTTCGTCCAGACCGAGGACGGCTACGGCAGCGTCACGCTCGTCAATCTCCTGCGCCAGAACGTCAAGGTAAAGCTGGACGGCCCGGGCGAAGCGCAGATCCGCACCTACGATGCCGACGAGATCGCCGAGATCCCCGGCGGCCGCCCGGCGGAGGGCCAGCCCCTGCCCGACCTTCTCCGCAACAAGCCCAAAAAGGTCAAGGAAGAGAACGCCGAGCCGGAGACGAACGGCTGGATCATGCCGTCGATGATCGTGGAGGACGTGCGCACCGCGTCCGCCGCGCCGCAGAGCGCGGAGAAGCCCTCCGGCGAGAAGAAAAGCAGCCGCTCCCGCCGCCGGAAGCGCGGCGGCGCGAATGCCGAACGGTCCGAGCGCACCGAAAGAGCCGAGCGTCCGGAACGCGCCGAAAGATCCGAGCGCCCCGAGCGCGCGGAAAAGAAGCCGGAGCGCAGCGAGAAAAAGCCCGCCGGGGAAAACCGCAGCGCGCGCCGCGGCGGTGAAAAGCCGCCGGTGAGCGCCGCCCCCGCCGGGGACAAGGCCGAGCGCACGGATAAGCCCCGCCGCAACAACCACCGCCGCAGAAAGCCCCGGCCCAAGACCGAGGGCGAAGCAAAATCCTAAAACGCTTTTAAGGCCCCCTTGTGTCAAGGGGGCTGTCAGCGAAGCTGACTGAGGGATTGTAGTCTTCGGAAATTGACAATCCCTCCGGCTTTTGCCTGCGGCAAAACCCACCTCCCTTTACACAAGGGAGGCAACCCCTCAGTCACGGCTGCGCCGCGACAGCTCCCCTATTAGGGGAGCCAAGCCGGTTTGCAGAAAACTATCTTGCTTCCCCTAACAGGGGAGGTGGCAAAAACGAAGTTTTTGACGGAAGGGTTTTCCCCTTCGTATACAAAACATCCCGTCTCCGATGGAGGCGGGATGTTGCTTTTTTATTCATGTTTGGCGCTCGCGAGATCGACGCCGCGGAAATATTCCCTGGTGATCTTGAATATCACGGGGCTGAGCGCGAAGAGCGCGATGAAGTTCGGGATCGCCATGAGACCGTTGAGCGTGTCGGCGATGTTCCAGACAAAGTCGAGCGAGGAGACGCTGCCGACGACGATCATGATAATGAAAACGAACTGATAGACCTTCGCGGCGCGGAGACCCAGCAGGTACTGCACGCAGCGCGAGCCGTAAAGCGACCAGCCGAGGATCGTTGAATACGCAAAGAGCGTGAGCGCCACGGCGATGAACACCGAGGAGAACGTGCCGTTGAACACCGTGCCGAACGCCGCCGTGATAAGCGCGCTGCCGGGCTTTACGCCGAACGTCACGTCCACGCCGCTGATGATGATCGTGAGCGCGGTGAGCGTGCAGATGACGATGGTGTCCATGAACACCTCGAAAATGCCGTAAATGCCCTGCTCGACCGGGCCGTCGCAGTGCGCGGCGGCGTGCGCGATCGGCGCGGAGCCGAGACCGGCCTCGTTGGAGAAGGCGCTCCGGCGCAATCCCCAGACGACCGCCTGACGGATCGTGATGCCCGCCGCGCCGCCGAGAATGGCGCGGGGCGCGAACGCCGCGGAGAAGATCTCCTTGAACGCCCGGCCGACGCCGCCGAGGTTGCCGAAAATGACGATGAGCGTCATAAGGATGTACGCCACGCTCATAAACGGAATGAGTTTTTCCGTAACAGCGCCGATGCGCTTGATGCCGCCGAAGAGCACGAGCGCCGTGAGCAGCGCAAGTCCGATGCCAAGCCCCCAGCGCAGCGCCGCCTGGCCGCCGAAATCGGGGTTCACGGCGCACACCGCGTCCGTCACCGAGCCGACGATGGAGTTGGCCTGCGACATGTTGCCGATGCCGAACGCCGCGAGCGCCGCCAGCACGCTGAACGCCCCGGCGAGCCACTTCCACTTATCGCCCATGCCGTTTTTGATATAGTACATCGGGCCGCCGACCCAGTCGCCGCGCGCGTCGCGCTCGCGGTATTTGACGGCCAGAAGGACTTCCGAATACTTGATGACCATGCCGAGCAGCGCCGCCATCCACAGCCAGAACACCGCGCCGTAGCCGCCCATGGCGATCGCCTGCGACGTGCCGACGATGTTGCCCGTGCCGACGGTCGCGGCGAGCGCCGTCGTTACGGCCTGCAGCGGCGTGATGGCTCCGTGCGCCGTCTCCTGCTTTTGGAAGAGCTTTCCGGCGGTGTTTTTCATCGCGTAACCGAAGCGCCGGAACTGCACCGCTCCGCTGCCAACGGTCAGATAAATACCCCCGGCGAACACGCACGGCAGCAGGATGTACAGCCATGCCACGTTGTTCAGCGGCCCCGTCAGAAACCGGTACAGCCAGTGGTCATAAATCGTCATATTGCATTTCCCCTCTTTTTCCCGCGGTATCTCAAAAAATAATATGAGGATTATACGCTGTGTATGCGGGAAATGCAATAGAAAATTTTATTGATTTAACGTTTTACAGTACGCCGCACAGCAACAAATGTCGCAGAACGGCTTACGCGCGGTGCACACGGCACGCCCGTGCAGCACGAGCCGGTGGCAGAAATCATTCGATTTCTCCGGCGGGAGGACGGCGCGCAGCGCCTTTTCGATGCGCACGGGGTCCTTGTCGTTATCGACGAGACCCATGCGGTTGGAAAGACGGATGCAGTGCGTATCCACCACGACCGCGCCGGGCTGGTGAAATACGTCGCCGAGAATGAGATTGGCGCTCTTGCGCCCCACGCCGGGGAGCGTCAGGAGATCGTCCATATTGTCCGGCACCTTGCCGCCGTAGACCTCCGTGATGCGCTGCGCCTGCCAGACGAGATCGCGCGCCTTGCCATGGTAAAAGCCGCAGGAGCGGATGAGCTCTTCGACCTCGCCGATGTCCGCCGCGGCCATGGCCTCCACGGTCGGGAAGCGCGCGAAGAGCGCGGGCGTGACGAGATTCACGCGCGCGTCGGTGCACTGCGCGGCGAGCCGCACCTGCACGAGCAGCCGCCAGGCGTCCCGCTCGGTGAGCGTGCAGTCCGCCATCGGGTATTCGCTCTCGAGCGCGGCGAGAATTCCATCGATCTGTTCTTTTGTCCGCATGAGAATCACCTCACCGCGATTCTACCACGTTTCCGTGCCCCGTGACAAGATTCGCGGTTGTTTTGACGGAGGAAAAACGGTATAATAAAATATCGCATATTTCAAAGGAGGCGTTCCGATTGCCGGAGAAAAAATACCGCCCGCTGGCGGACGAGCTGCGCCCGACGGAGCTGGACGACGTCGTCGGCCAGAACCACATTCTCGGCAAGGGCGGGCTGCTGCGCCGCATTATCGAGAGCGGCGATATCCCGAACATGATCTTTTACGGCCCGTCCGGCACGGGCAAAACGACCGTCGCGCGCATCATCGCGGAAAAGACGAACCGCACGCTGCGCAAGCTCAACGCCACGACCGCGGGGCTTGCGGACATCCGCGCGATCATCGACGAGCTGGACACCATGCTCGCGCCGAACGGTATTCTTCTGTATCTCGACGAGATCCAGTACTTCAATAAAAAGCAGCAGCAGAGCCTGCTGGAGTTTATCGAGAACGGCTCGATCACGCTCATTGCGTCCACAACGGAGAACCCGTACTTCTATGTATACAACGCCGTCCTCTCGCGCAGCACGGTATTTGAATTCAAGGCGATCTCGGCGCGCGACGTGGAGGGCGCGGTGCGCCGGGCCGTGCGGCTGCTCTCCGAGCGGGAGAGCGTCGAGGCCGACTGCCCGGACGAGGTCGTGTCGCTCGTGGCGCAGGGCTGCGGCGGCGATGTGCGCAAGGCGCTCAACGCCGTGGAGCTTCTGTTCACCGCCGCGCCGCGCATCGACGGAAAGGTCGTGCTCTCGCCGGACGACGCGCGCGCCGTGACGCAGCGGAGCGCCATGCGCTACGACCGCGAGGGCGACGAGCACTACGACGTTGTCTCCGCGCTGATGAAATCGCTGCGCGGCTCCGATCCGGACGCGGCGCTGCACTATCTTGCGCGGCTGCTCGAGGCCGGGGATCTGCCCGGCGCGTGCCGCCGCATCCTCTGCTCGGCGAGCGAGGACATCGGCATGGCGTACCCGCAGGCGGTGAGCATCGTGAAGGCGTGCGTGGATAACGCCCTGCAGCTCGGCTTGCCGGAGGCGCAGCTCCCGCTCGCGCAGGCGTGCATTCTGCTCGCCACGGCGCCGAAATCGAACAGCGTCGTCGCCGCGATCGACGCGGCCCGCGCCGACGTGCGCGCCGGGAAGAGCGGCAACATCCCGCGCGCGATGCAGAATGTCCACGCCGACGGCACGGGCTTTGAGCGCGAGCAGGGGTACAAATACCCGCATAATTATCCCGGCCACTGGGTGCGGCAGCAGTATCTGCCCGACTCGCTCAAAAACGCGCATTACTACGAATACGGCGACAACAAGACCGAGCAGGCGGCAAAGGCCTATTGGGAGCTGATCAAGAAATAAAAAAGGCCCCCTTGTGCAAAGGGGGCTGGGGAATTGCCTTGCCGCAAAACCCTTCCGTCAAAACCTCCGGTTTTGCCACCTCCCCTATTAGGGGAGGAAAGCCGGTTTCCCGACAACGAACTTGGCTCCCCTAACAGGGGAGCAGGCAGCCGTTAGGCTGACTGAGGGGTTTGCGGCGCGCCCTCCGCCTTTTGCCTTGACTAAACTCGTCCGCCGGCGTGCCGTATGATGGCCTTGGCGAGACAAAGGTCTGCTTCGCGCACCGAGAAACGGAGCACCGGCGACGGCCCTATCCCGTCGTACGGGATCGCCCCGGTGTGGCACACGGCCCCGCTGCGGCGAAGGTCGGCAAGCGCGGCGTTCATCTCATCCCCGGTCGGAAACCGCGCCGTGAGCTGCTGTGTATGCATTGGATCACCCCCCTATGGGGATATTTCCCAGTTTGGAGGAAAATATGTATGGATATCCGTGTCGGAGACATTCTTGTACTGAAAAAAAATCACCCCTGCGGCGCATGCCGGTGGGAGGTGCTGCGCATCGGCGCGGACTTCAAGCTCCGCTGCATGGGCTGCGGGCGCGAGGTGATGGGCGCGCGGACCAAATACGAAAAGCAGATCAAAAAGATCGAGCGCGCCGAACCGCCGGAAATCGACGGCAAAAGCGGAAATTAACGCCCGTTTCGGTTTGACTTGCGGCGCATTTGGGCATATAATATATAAGTTAAAAGCTCCGGCAAGTTTATTTTGTTTTATGTGAGGTGAAGGTCATGGAATCCGGTCACAGTACCAGCGGCACAGGCGAGGGTCGATTGTCGATGGAAACACCGCCGGCATCTGTGGCCGCCGGCGCATAATCCGCCCTCCTGTGTCTTAGCTCCCCATAAATATCCAAGGAGGTAAGACCCGATGGCAGAGACTACCGTCACTCTCGAAAGCACGCTCTCCGCGCTGATCGAGGGGAAGAAATACGCCGCGCTCCGGGACATTCTCGTAACGATGAACCCGGCGGACGTGGCGGCGGTTTTTGAAGAGACGGATGAGCTTGCCCTGCCGCTCCTTTTTCGGCTGCTGCCGAAGGAGCTGGCGGCGGAAACATTCGTCGAAATGCAGCCCGAGCAGCAGGAGCTGCTCATCCGCGGCTTTTCGGACACCGAGCTCAAAGAGGTCGTGGACGAGCTGTACGTGGACGACGCGGTCGATCTCGTCGAGGAGATGCCCGCGAACGTCGTAAAGCGCATTCTCCGGCAGGCCGACCCCGACATGCGCCGGATGATCAACGAGATCCTGCGCTATCCGGAGGACAGCGCCGGCAGCATCATGACGACGGAGTTCGTCTCCCTCCGCCCGCAGATGACCGTGGAGGAGGCGACCAAGCGCATCAAGCGCACCGGCGTCGATAAGGAAACGATCAACACCTGCTATGTGATCGACAAGGGCCGGCTCATCGGCGCGCTCTCGCTGCGCACGCTCATCCTCTCGGACGATGACGACGTGATCGAGGACATCATGGAGCCGAACGTCATTTCCGTCACGACGTCCGAGGACCAGGAGACCGTCGCGCAGATGTTCTCCAAATACAACTTCAACGCCCTCCCGGTCGTGGACACCGAAAACCGGCTCGTCGGCATCGTCACCGTAGACGACGCCATCGACGTTATGGAAGAAGAGGCCACCGAGGACATTGAAAAGATGGCCGGTATGGCGCCCTCGGAGCGGCCGTATCTCTATACGAGCGTGATTGAAACATGGAAAGCGCGTATCCCGTGGCTTCTCATCCTCATGCTCTCGGCCACGTTCACAGGGCTCATCATCAACCATTTCCAAAACCAGCTCGCGGCTTGCCTTGTGCTCTCGTCGTTCATCCCGATGCTCTCCGGCACGGGCGGCAACAGCGGCACGCAGGCGTCCGTCGCCGTCATCCGCGGTCTCGCGCTCGGCGAGATTGAATTTTCCGATCTCTGGGCGGTCATCTGGAAGGAGATCCGCGTGAGTGTCCTCTGCGGCGTGTGCCTCGCGGGCGCGAATTTCGCCAAAATGATGCTCGTGGACAACCTGCTGCTCCACAACGGCGTCACCGCGCTCGTCGCGGCGGTCGTGTGTCTGACGCTCGTGTGCGTCGTGTTCATCGCAAAGCTCGTCGGCTGCTCGCTGCCGATCCTCGCGGAAAAGCTGGGGTTTGACCCCGCAGTCATGGCAAGCCCGTTCATCACGACGATCGTGGACGTTCTGTCCCTGCTGATCTATTTTTCCATTGCCTCCGCCCTGCTGGGGCTGTAAACCACACATTATCATTTCCAAGGAGATTTTTACCCTATGAGTGAATGCACGCACGATTGTTCGACCTGCGGCTCGTCCTGCGGCGAGCGCACCGAACCGCAGAGCCTTCTTCAGCCGCTGAACAGCGCCTCCCGCGTCGGCAAGGTCATCGCCGTGGTGAGCGGCAAGGGCGGCGTCGGCAAGTCGATGGTCACGTCGATGCTCGCGGTGCTCATGCAGCGCCGCGGCTATAAGACCGCCATTCTCGACGCCGACATCACCGGCCCCTCCATCCCGAAGGCGTTCAACATCCACGGCAACTGCTTCCAGAGCGAAAACGGCATTGAGCCACTCGAATCCCACACCGGCATCAAGGTGATGAGCATCAACCTCCTGCTCGAAAAGGAGACGGAGCCGGTGCTCTGGCGCGGCCCGGTGATCGCGGGCGTTGTCAACCAGTTCTGGACGGATGTGCACTGGGGCGATGTGGACTATATGTTCGTCGATATGCCTCCCGGAACGGGCGACGTGCCGCTGACGGTGTTCCAGTCGCTGCCGGTGGACGGCGTGATCGTCGTGGCGAGCCCGCAGGAGCTCGTCGGCATGATCGTGGAAAAGGCGGTCAACATGGCCGCGATGATGAAGAAAAACGTCGTCGGTCTCGTGGAGAACATGTCGTATTACGTCTGCCCGGACTGCGGCGCGAAGCATGAGATCTTCGGCGCGAGCCGTGCCGACGGTCTTGCGGCGCTGCACGGCATTCCCAACGTTGCCAAGCTCCCGATCGATCCGCGTCTCGCCGCCTGCTCCGACGGCGGTCTCATGGAGGTCTTCTCCGGCGACTGGCTCGACGGCATGGCCGACGCTGTCGAGAAACTCTGACAAAAAGGCCCCCTCGCCCGAGGGGGCCTTTGCTGCATCTCCGTGCCGGTCGGGAAAGGACTTCGGACATGACGCTGTATTGCTGCAATGAAACAAACGTGATAACAGAAGCGCCTTACGAGGAAATAAGCGAGGGTTTCTGTATCGTGGAGAAATACGAATACGTATACCAGAAAGAGCTGCCGCGGTTCCGTGCGATGCCCGGCATTAAGCCGTATGGACTTCCGCAGGGAGATGCACCGAAAAAGATGTACGCAGGGATCGGGAATCCGTCGTATGAAACCGCGCCACAGAAGTATGATTTTTATCGGGAAAGCTGCCGGAGATCCGAAAGCGAGGTCTTCGCCCTCCGCGATGTGCTCTTTTCCACGGAGAACTGCGATGTGGTTTGGTTCCGCGTATACGGCTCGGACGCGGAAGCCCCCGCGGGATATTCGTCCTGCGGATTTGATATAACATACGCGCTGGATATCAACGGAGCCTTTTCCATCATCAATGACTGCCTGTTTATCTGCCGGTGGCACGGCTGCGACAAGGAAGGGACGGCGTTTCTCGCCTATTTCAACGCGCTGAATCCGAACGGCTTGTTCGATGACGCCGAAACGGCGCTTCGGTATATGAAATACTACCTCAGCTTCGACTGGTCGGAGCGCGGCGAATTCTGCCTGTGCGAAATATTCCGAAAGCGGCCAGATGTTGCGGACAAAATTTGCCGAGGAGTACGCAAATGACCGACTTACAGACATACCTTCAGACAAAGCTGCGCGATATTCTGTCCTCGTGGGACGAGGAGGGCGTTTACGCGATCTCGTTTTTAGTCTCCGCAAATCCGGCACAGGAATACGGAGGCCGCTCCAATGTGACGGAGTTCTGCGTGAGCTGCAATACGGAAAGCGACTGCGCCGGTGCGGGCGCGCTGTCGGAAGAGCGGTGGAACTATGCCTTCTGGCGGCAGAACGAAACACCGGTCATCCTCGCCGACGAGGACGACGAGGGCATGAAAACGCTCTTTGCATGGTACGCGGAAAACGGTGTGGAAAACATCGGGTACGAAGACCCGGCCGCCAGCTACGACAGCAAAATGCGTTATATCGGCAAAGGCCCCGCCGGATATTACGAGCTGCTCACGCAGGTGGCCGCCGCGGCAAGGGCGCTGCAGGAGAGCGGCTTTATCCGGGAAAAATTCGGCCGGCCGATCCCGATCCTCGTCCACGATCTGGAGTATCCGTGGTATGTTTTTGAAGCGACCCGAACCGCAAACCCCAACGGCGAAGCCGACCCCTTCTTCGCCGCAATGAAAGCGCTGGGCGCTATGGACTGACGGGAAACTTACCCGCACGCTCGCCGTGGTAAAAAAGGAGCCCGAACACACTATGAATGCACTTGTTTTTTGCGGTCTATCGGTCTGAAGATTTTCTGGAAGCTGATAGCTGTTGGTCTGTACGGTGACAGTGGGACTCCGGCAGAACTGGCCCGACAAGAAGTTCTCGACTTTCTCAATCTCTGCTTAACGCAGGAAGGCCCGCAGACGGATCGGATCGTTTCCATCCTCTGCGAGGGAAATGACTACGAGGCCATGGACGCAAAAATAAAAGGGTTCGCCGCTCTTGACGGGAGCGATCTTTCGCTGCAAAAGCGGAAATGGCGGGCGTACCGCCTGACTCGGCTGCTCGAAACGCTCAGCGTCGATCTCCTGCAGGGGCTGCTGGCGCTCATGGAGTTCTGGCTGCCCGCAAGAGATACCGACTGCCCTTTGACTTTTCCCCGCAAGGACGGCTCGCCGTTTGTGGAGGAGTACTTTACGCGCTCAAATTATAACGCGATGGTGCAGCGGAACCGTGCGTGGCTTTCCGAAGAAATCAGCGAAATACAACGGGCCGAGCAGTCCCTGCGCGGCTGCCTGTGATTTTTTTTGCAGCGGCGGATATGCCGAAAGGAAAAATCATGACCGTATACGAATTGACGCACCTGTTCTTCCGCTCTGGCGGGGAGCCGGTATACAGTCCGAAGGGACTGGGCCTGTTTGCTTCCACTGAAAGCGCCGAAGAGGCCGTGCGGTATTACAAAACGCAGCCCGGATTCCGCGATGCTCCGGACGCCTTCTCCGTCCGGCGAAGGCCGGTGTACGGGGAAGTTTCCGGCGGCATGGTTTTTGAGGCGCTGGTGTATCTTCATTCGGCGGACTACGAATTTGAAGTTTCCGCCGAACTTGGGCTCTTCGGCGCGGAGAGCGACGCCGAAAGCGCCGTTGCGCAGTACTGTACGGAGAACACCGCGCTGGTCCATGCCCGCGGGATTATCGCGGAGGAGATCGTGAACCGCTGCCCTGTCGGCCGTCGGAACTGGGCCGAGGGCTTTACCGTTTCCGGCTGACTGCCGGTTCACCGCAAAGGACTTGCGAAGACGGGCGGAGACGGGTAATATAGCGTTGGCAGATCATTATCAGGAGGACGGAGTTATGGAGATACGCCGGTTTGTTCCCGGAGAGGAAGCTGCGCTCAGCCGTCTGGCGGCGCGGACGCTGCTGGAATATAACAGCAAACACACCGCGCCGGAGGAGGAGCCGTGGATCCCCCTGCTCGTGGAGAAATACCGCCCCGAGGCGATCCTTGGTTTTTCAGAGACCGGACACACCTATGTGCTCTGCGACGGCGAAGCGCTCCTCGGCATGGGCGGCGTCCGCAAGACCGGCGAGGACGAGTGCCTGATCTACGGACTGTTCCTCACGCCGGAGACCATCGGAAAGGGATACGGCGCCATGCTTTTTCACGCGCTGGAAGCCGATGAGCTGTATACGCAGTGCAGCCGCGCCTGGCTCATCCCCACCACGGCGGCGCTTGGCTTTTATGAAAAGATGGGCTACAACTATATGGACGGCTACCGCGTCCGCCGGAAGGACGACGGGCTCTTCTATATGGAGAAGCATTTGAAATAAAGATTCTCCCCCGCGGGATGGTTCCGGCGGGGGAGAGAGCTTCGCTAAACGGCGCCCCATCCGCTGCGGCTTCGCCGCGGCGGAAGGGGCTTTTCTACATAAAAAAGGAAGGGGCATTTGCCCCTGCCTTTTTGCGTATATTCGGTTTATTCCTCCGTATCGGAGATCAGGCCGTAGCCGCCGTTCTTGCGGCGGTAGACGACCGAAAAGGCATCCGCGTCTTCGCTGTTGAGGAAGGCATAGAACTCATGCTCCAGCAGGTTCATCTGCAGGATGGCCTCCTGCGGCGTCATCGGCTTGATGGAGAAGCGCTTGGTGCGGACGATGGTGAAATCGCCGCTTTCCTCTTCTTCGTCCACGGGGCCGACACCGGTATCCGTCCACTCGATCGGGCCGGCCTTGAGCTTCTTCTCAAGACGGGTCTTGTTCTTGCGGATCTGGCGCTCGATGGACGCGCAGGCGGAGTCAATGGACGCGAACATATCCCCGGTCGTCTCGCTCACCCGGTAGAACATACCGTTGTTTTTGAGAGTGACCTCGGCGGTGTAGCGACCGCGTTCGCGGCTGAAGGTGATGAAGGCTTCGCTGTCCCCGCTGCGGAAAAGGCGTTCGATCTTGCCGACCTTTTTCTCGGCGTAGGCGCGGAGTTCCTCGCTGACTTCCAGCTTCTTGCCCGTGATGGTGAATTTCATTCCATCCAACTCCTTTCGTGGTTGTGAGCATATTATACCACACAAAAAGGAATTTGCATAGACAAATTGTTAATTCTGTCCGACTTTCTTCTTTGCTGCGAGACGCTGGAAGAATTTCACGATCTCCACGATCGGGATAACGAGGAAACCCATGCCGATAGCGATGATATACTCATTAAATTCCACACTGGTGAAATCGAACGCCGCGGCGATGAACGGCACCTCGCACACGAGCGTCGTCAGAAGCAGCGCCGCGAAAGACGAGACGAGCAGCGCCCAGTTGCGCGAGCCCATCGTGAAGAGACTGCCGCGCTGCGAGCGCATGTTCAGGCTGTGGAAAATTTCCGCCATGGACATGGTGAGGAACGCCATGGTCGTGCCGTCGGGGCTCAGGCCGTTTGCCGGGATCTCCCACACGCCGGATTCCATGAAGTGGCCGATGAAATACGAGGCGAGCACGAGCACCGATACCATCAGACCCTGATAGGCGATATCCCCGCCCATGCCGCCGGCGAAGATGCCGGCCTTCGCGCTGCGCGGGCGGCGCTGCATGATGTCCTTCTCGGCGTTTTCCATGCCGAGCGCGAGCGCCGGGAAGCAGTCGGTCACAAGGTTGATCCAGAGCAGGTGCACCGGCTCGAGGATCGTGAAGCCCAGGAGCGTGGCGACGAAGATGCTGATGACCTCGCTCATGTTCGAGCCGAGCAGGAACTGGATGGCCTTGCGGATGTTGTCGTAAATGCGGCGTCCTTCCTCGACCGCGCCGACGATCGTGGCGAAGTTATCGTCCGCGAGCACCATGTCAGCCACGTTTTTCGTCACGTCCGTACCGGTGATGCCCATGCCGACGCCGATGTCGGCGGACTTGATGGAGGGCGCGTCGTTCACGCCGTCGCCGGTCATGGCGGTGACGTACCCGGCGTTGCGCCAGGCGTTGACGATGCGCGTTTTGTGCTCGGGCTGTACGCGGGCGTAAACGGAAATTTCCTTAAAGACCTTCGCGAATTCCTCGTCGCTCATCTCGCTGAGCTGCGAGCCGGTGATGGCGCGGGTATCGTCCGTGAGAATGCCGAGATCGCGCGCGATGGCGACGGCGGTGTCGATGTGGTCGCCGGTGATCATGATCGGGCGGATGCCGGCCTCGCGGCATTCGCGGATCGCGCCGTAGACCTCCGGGCGGCAGGGGTCGATCATGCCGAGGAAGCCGATGAACACGAGATCGTGCTCAAGCGTTTCGGCCTCGTAATCCGCCGGAACGCCGTCCCAGGGGCGGAACGCCGCGCCGAGAACGCGCAGCGCGCGGTCGGCAAACTCCTTGGCGTGGCGGCGGACGTTCTCCTTATATTCCTCCGTGATCGGGAGGATCTTGCCCTCGTACCAGTAGCCGGAGCAGCGCTCGAGCAGCATTTCCGTCGCGCCCTTGGTGTACTGCACGGTCCTGCCGTTCTCGTTGTGGACGGTGGACATCATTTTACGGCCGGAATCGAACGGCGCTTCGCCGATGCGGGGGAATTTCTCGTCCAGCTCATCCTTGTAGAGCCGGAGATCGTGCGCGTGGTTGACGAGCGCAGCCTCCGTCGGCTCGCCCTCGGCGGAGTGCATGCCGAGACCTCGCTTCGCGTCGCTGCAGAGCGCCATGGCCTTGGCGAGCAGGACGGGGTCGTCTGTCCATGTGTCGGTGACGGTCATGCGGTTCTGCGTGAGCGTGCCGGTCTTGTCCGAGCAGATGATCTGCGCGCAGCCGAGCGTTTCGACCGCCGTCAGACGGCGGATGATCGCGTTGCGGCGGGACATGTTCGTAACGCCGATGGAAAGAACGACCGTAACGACCGCGGCGAGACCCTCCGGGATGGCAGCCACGGCGAGCGAGACCGCGATCATAAAGGAGTTGAGAATGACTTCAAAGCTGAAGCCGCCCGCGCGCAGGAGCTGCACCGCGAAAATGATGACGCAGATGCCGAGCACGAGCCAGGTGAGGATCTTTGAGAGCTGGCTGAGCTTGATCTGCAGCGGGGTCTGGCCCTGCTCGGCATTGGAGAGGGCGTCCGCGATCTTGCCCATCTCGGTGTCCATGCCGGTGGCGGTGATGACGGCGGTGCCGCGGCCGTAAACGACCGTGGAGCCCATATACACCATGTTCTTGCGGTCGCCGAGCGGGACATCCTTCGTGTCGGGCGCAAGGTTGATGATGTCGATAAACTTGCTCACGGGGACGCTCTCGCCGGTGAGGGCGGCTTCCTCGATCTTCATGCTGGCGCTCGTGAGAATGCGGCCGTCCGCCGGGATCGCGTCGCCGGCCTCGAGGATCACCACGTCGCCCACGACGAGATCCTCGCTGTGGATGGTGACCATCTTCCCGTCACGCAGCACCTTGGATGTGGCGGCGGACATCTGCTGCAGGGCTTCGATGGCCTTTTCCGCCTTGCTTTCCTGATAGACGCCGAGCACCGCGTTGATGATGACGACGGCGAGGATGATGATGACGTCGGCAAAGCTCTCGCCCTGCACAACGGCCAGCACGCCGCTGATCGCCGCGGCGACGAGCAGGATGATGATCATCGGGTCGCCCATCTGCTGGAAGAACCGCTTGATGAGCGAGTCCTTCTTGCCCTCGGCCAGCTTGTTTTTGCCGTAGGCCGCGAGACGTTTTTCCGCCTCGGCGCTCGTGAGACCTTCGGATGTGCTGTCCACGTCGCGCAGTACGGCTTCGGCTTCTTCGCAATAGAATCTCAAAGAAAACCCCTCCTTGATGAATGTTCGGATGTGTTTTTCAAATGATGAAAAGACCCGCGGACAGAAGCGATAACACGGTTCTGTCCGCGGGTCTGGTCATTTCATGCAAACCAGGCGGTAGACCCGCCGAGTACTGTTGATTTGCAGCCGCGCACGGCGGCAGACTACTCCCCCTCGGAGTGCCTGTATTCTATCGTGGAAACGGCGCGCTGTCAAGGGACAGAAAGCCGGTTTCCGCCGAAAAATTCGGCTTCGGCGGCGTCGTGGGTGACAAGTAAAACGGTTTTGTCATCGGAGACGGCGCGCACCGCGTCCATGGCGGCGCGGCGGTTTGCCTCGTCCAGCCCCTTGAACGGCTCGTCGAGCACAAGCAGATCAAACTCCGCGCAGAGAGCGCGCGCGAGCGCGCACCGCCGCCGCATCCCGCCGGAGAGCTCCGCGGCGGGAACGGCGAGACTCTCGCCAAGGCCGAGCCGCGCCAGTAGATCGCGCGCCTCGCGCTCCTTTTTCCGCCCGGCGGTGAGCAGAACGTTTTCGAGCGCCGTGAGCTGCGGGCAGAGCCGATCCTCCTGAAATACCGCGGCGCGGCGCGCCGGAACACCGGCGATCTCGCCTCCGTCCGGCGTTTCAAGACCGAGGATGAGCCGCAGCAGCGTCGTTTTCCCGCCGCCGGAAACGCCGGTGATGACGGTCGTTTCGCCGAGCGGGAGACTGGCCGAAAAATTGCGGAAAACGACCGTTTCGCCGTAGCTTTTTGAAAGATTTGTTATCAAAATGGCGTTCGTCATACCGCGTGCTCCAGAGCGTCAAAGATTTTACCGAGAAGAAAGAGAAATACGCGCTCAAAAAGAGCGCTCACCGCGACGATCACGACCGTCCACGCGAAAAGATCGGCGATCTCCAGATACGCTTTGGCGTCGTAGAGCTTGCCGCCGACGCTTCGCGCCACAACGCCGATGACCTCCGCCGCGACGCCCGCTTTCCAGCAGAGACCGAGCGCGACGCGGCAGCCCGCGAACAGGGCGGGGCGCAGCGCCGGAAGGAAAATGCACCGGACGCGCCGGCCCGGAGAGAGACGGAACACGTCCGCCATTTCCAAAAGGTTTCGGTCGGCGGCGCGGATACCCTGCAGCAGATTTGTATACAATACCGGAAAGACCATCAGAAAGGCGATAAACGTCGAAAGCCGCCGCGCCGAGAGCCACAGAAACGCGATCACGATGAACGACGCGACCGGCACCGACTGGATCGCCGCGACGTAGGGCCGCAGCAGTGTTTCGATAAACGGCACGGCGGCGGAGAGCGCCGCGAGGATCCCCGCGAGCGCGAGCGCGAACAGAAAGCCGAGCGAAATGCGCGAGAAGGTAAAGCCGAGCGTTGTCCAGAAGTCCGCCGTAACAATGAGCTCACAGAGCCGCCGCGCGACCGCGACGGGCGTTACGAGCAGCAGATCGTTCCCGAGCGCCATGGCGCCCGCCTGCCAGACGCAAAGCGCGAGAGCCGCGGCGAAAAATCTCGCCGCGGCGCTGTCGGAGTTGAATTTTTTCGCGCCCTTACGCACCGAACCAGAAGTCCTCGCCCGGCAGCGCGCCGCCGACGGCGGAGGGGTTGAGCGCGAAGAGCGTTTCCAGCGTGCCGGTGGCCGCGGAGATCATTTCCTCGCCGGTCAGACACACCAGATTGCAGTTCGGGATGGCTTTCGCCGCGATGGGCGCCTTGACGATGTTGAGCGCGCCGCAGATCTCGCCGGCATCCGCGGGATCGGCGTTGACCCAATCGACGCTCTCCGCCATCTCCGCGAGGAACGCCTCGACCGCCTCGGGGTGGGCTTCGGCAAACTCGGTGCGGACAACGACGCCCGCCGTCACGCAGCGGCTGCCGTTATCGAGCGCGTCCCACGCCTCGGAAAGGCTCACCGCGGCGCGGAAGCCCTCGCCGAGCTGCGCGGCAGCGGCGGTGACATAGGGCTGCGGCAGCATCGCAATGCCGCCGTTTTCGGCCTTGAGGAGCGCGACGACCTCGCTCGGCTCGCTCTTCCATTCCACGGTCACGTCGGTGTCGAGATCGAGCCCGTTTTCGGCGAGCAGATACCGCAGGAAGTATTCCGGCGTGCTGCCCTTGCCGGTCGCGTAGATCGTTTTTCCTTTGAGATCGGCGAGAGACTGCACGGTCTCGCCGTTGAACTCCGTGATATACAGCACGCCCAGCACGCCCACGGCGCAGAGCTTCACGCCGCCGGAGGTCTTATTATAAAGTACACTCGCAAGATTGAGCGGCACCGCGGCGATGTCCACGCCGCCCTGCAGAAGCTGCGGCGTCAGCTCGTCTGCCGCGCCGTAGAGCGCGTATTCGTAGTCGTTCGCCGCCGTGCCGGCGTCGGCGTCCGAAAAGATCTTCGCCATGCCCATGGCCGTGGGGCCGGTGAGCGCGGCAAGGCGTACCGTGACGGCCTCGGCCGCCTCTTCCGCCGCCGCGACCGGCGCCGCGGTCGGCTCCGCCGGGGCTTCCGCGGTCTCGACGGGCGCGCCCGTCGCTGCGGGCGCTTCCGCGGCGGGCGCGCCGCAGGCGGCAAGAGCGAAAAGGAGCGCCAGCGCAAGGGCGAGCGCGGTAAGTTTTTGGATTTTCATAGATCGGGTTCCTCCGCTTTTGACATTTCGCTGGCAGTATAGTATAGTATACCCGAATTGTAAGTTGCTGCGGCAACAAAGCGGGGTGAGACGCACGACAGATACGGAAAGATCGGCACTTTTGCGCTGCCCGCTGTTCGCGCGCATCGCCCCTAGCGACGTTTTTGCGCTGACAGAATGTCTGGGCGCGGCCGAGCGGCGGTATGAGCGCGGCGAGGCGCTCTGGCTCACGGGCGACGCGGTGAGCGCATGCGCGGTGGTCCTCTCGGGCGGCGTGCGGGCGGAGAGCCTTCTGCCGTCCGGCGAGCGGAGTCTCACGGCGGTGCACGGCCCCGGCGCGCTCGTCGGCGACGTGCTCATGGCGACGCGCGATACGAAAAGCCCCGTGGACGTGATCGCCGCGCAAAATACCGCGGCGCTTTTCCTGCCGTACCGGGCAATGATGGCGTCGTGCGCGCACGCGTGCGAGCACCACGCGCTGCTGCGGGAAAACCTGCTCGCGGAGATCGCGGAAAAGTACTGGCGGCTGCGCCGCCGGGCGGAATATCTCGCGCGGCATTCGCTCCGGGCGCGGATCGCGGCGTTTCTTCTTGACGCCGCCGCGGACGCCGGGGGAAACACGTTTTCGCTCGGCATGCGCCGGGAGGACCTTGCCGCCTATCTCGGCGCGAACCGGAGCGCCCTCTGCCGCGAGCTTTCGCGGCTGCGCGCCGAGGGCTGGATCGACTGCTGCCGCGACAGTGTGCGGCTCATCAATACCGCCGCGCTCGCAAAGAGCGCCGCGGCGGAGAATCGGAGCGGAGAAAAATGAACGAAACAGAAAATCAGAAAGAGAACTTTCGGCAGCGCTGCGCCGTCTTACAGGATGAAAACGCTTCGGAGGGGTTTACGGTTCCAATGGAAGAAACGGCAACGAAAAAACGGGGAAACAAAAAAACGCGCATAGCGCTTGTGATCGCGCTCTCGCTCGTGCTGCTCGCGGTCATCGCGCTCGGCGGCGTATCGGTGTATTACCGCTCGGCGTTTCTGCCGGGCACGGTCATCAACGGGTACGACTGCGGCGGCGTGTCCGAAGCGGGGGCGGCGGAGTTTCTGCTCGGCACGGCAAAGTCGCACACGGCGCAGCTGCGCGACGCGCAGGGCGATGCCGTCGTCGCGCTGCCGCTCGAGAGCTTCGTGGACACCGACGGCTTCACCGCCGCGCTGGAGGAGTATTTTGACGCGCAGCATGCCGAGGCCGGTCTCTTCGGCTGGATGACGAAGGGCGAGCGGAGTCTGGAGACGGGCGTTTACACCGTTTCGGACACCGCCGCGGCGAGCGAGCTGCTCTCCCGTGTGCTCTATGACGAAACGCCCCGGCAGGCGTCGGTGGACGCGCGCATCGTTCTCGGCGAGGACGGCTACACGGTCGATCCCGGTTCAAAGGGCAATCTCGTAAATCTCGCAAACTGCGTTTCCGCCATTGCGGAGCAGCTGCCCGCGGTGCGCGATCTGCGCGAGGAAAGCCCCGTGATCGAGGCGAAAAACGCCGTCATCCGGCAGAGCGTTACGGCGGAGAGCCCGGAGCTTCTCGCGCAGCGCGCCGCGATCGACGCCTATCTCGCCACGGAAGTGACGCTTGATTTTCAGGACGGGAACACCTATACGCTCACGCCGCAGGATATCTGGCGCATGAGCGATGTGACGCTCTCGGACGCCGAGGGGCAGACGGTGTGCGCCCCGGTGCCGGAGAAGGTAAAGGCGCTTTCGGACGCGCTCGCGGACGAATACGCGCTCGACGGCGTTTACGCCAAATTCCACAACGCCGAAAAGACCCGCCCGTATATCTACTACCGCGTCGGCGATACCGGCTGGATCCTCGACCGTGACGCGCTCGCTTCCGACATCGCCGCGGCGCTGGAGACCGAAACCGACGCGACCGTTACGCCGAGCTACGATACCTCGTGGTACTGGAAGCAGGAGTACTGGTTTTATAATTTCACGGACACCTTCGTGGAGATCAGTCTGGATAACCAGTACATGTGGTACTATGTAGACGGCAAGCTGCTCGTGGAAACGCCGGTCGTCACCGGCAACATCGCCGCCGGGGACGATACGCGCCGCGGCTGCTTCCGCATTGCGAGCATGACGACGGACACCTACCTCGTCGGCCCGACGTGGAACGACCATGTGGAATACTGGATGCCGTTTGACGACCAGATCGGCCTGCACGATTCCTCGTGGCGCACCGAGTACGGCGGGGACATTTACCTGACCGACGGCTCGCACGGCTGCGTCAACACGCCGCTCGACGCCATTGCGACGATCTACAACAACATCACCGTCGGCACGCTCGTGGTCGTGTACTGATGCTTTATGCTGTGCGTTATTGCAAAACTGGATAAGCGCTCCACAGAAAAGCTGACGGCCATACAAAAGGCGGCCGCGCCCGATGCCGATGGGAAACCGCTGCACGGGCATATCACGCTCGCCGCGTATATGGGCGAAGACGAGGCCGGGTTCATGGCGTTCTGCGCCGCGCTGCTGAAAGACGTTTCACGGTTCGCGGTGAAATATACGCATCTCGCGGTATTGGAAGAAACGTCCATCGTGGCGGCGCTCGCGGAGAAGACCGGCACGCTCGCGGCGCTCCACCGGCGCATCGCGGAAGTCTATGGCGGCAGTCTGAACGAATGGACCGGCTCGGACGAAGCGTGGCTGCCGCATACAACGCTGCTGTATGATCCGAAGGCGGATCTGCCTGCCGTGTGCCGCAAAATGGCGGCGGACTTTGCGCCGTTTACCGCCGGGATCGTGGGCATAGAGTTTTCGCGCGTCACGCCGCCGGGCTATGAGATCCTTGGCCGCACCGACCTGCGCGATTGACGAACGGAATAAAGAAAAACGAACGCCGGAGCGCGGCATTGCCGCGCTCCGGCGCTTTCTGCGCGGAGAGAGAAAAATCTCGATTACCAGTGCGCCCGATCCGCCCGGCAGCGGATGACTGTACGCGTCTGTACCCGTCACGGGTTGGTACGCAGAAGAGTGTGAATGCATATACACCCTCCGTTAATTTTTCTTGATATCGTAGAAAATGCTAAAGTACTTTTGCACAAGGCAGAAATACTGCGCGCCGCGCCGGCCTGTGCCGCCGCGGCGTTTTTATCCCCAAAGGAGAGAGTCGGGATAGCCATGGAGAAAAAGAAAAGAGTCAGCTTCGGTATGTTCCTTGTGACGATCGGCATTGTGTACGGCGACATCGGCACATCGCCGCTGTACGTGATGAAATCGATCCTCAAGGGCAACGGCGGCATCGCGCACGTGAACGAGGACTTTATCCTCGGTGCGCTCTCGCTCATCATCTGGACGATCACGCTGCTCACGACCGTCAAGTATGTGCTCATTGCCATGCGCGCGGACAATAACGGCGAGGGCGGCATATTCTCGCTGTACGCGCTGGTGAAAAAGGTAGCGCCCTGGCTCATCTTCCCGGCGATGATCGGCGGCGCGGCGCTCCTTGCCGACGGCGTTCTCACCCCGGCGGTCACGGTGACGACGGCGGTGGAGGGCCTGCGCAGCATCCCGGCGATGAACCGCTTTCTCGGCAGCGGGCAGGCGCGCGTCATCCTTATCACCCTCGTCATCATCAGCACGCTCTTCGCCGTGCAGTGGGCGGGCACGAGCAGGATCGGCAAGGCGTTCGGCCCGGTGATGCTCGCGTGGTTCTCGTTCCTCGGCATCATGGGTCTGCTGCACGTTTTCGACCACCCCGGCGTGCTGCGCGCGTTCAACCCGGTGTACGCGGCGCGCATTTTGGTTTCGCCCTATAACAAGGCGGGCTTTATGATCCTCGGCAGCGTGTTCCTCGCCACGACCGGCGCGGAGGCGCTCTATTCCGATATGGGCCACGTCGGCCGCGGGAACATTTATGCGAGCTGGCCGTTTGTAAAGGCGTGCCTGATCCTGAACTATCTCGGCCAGGGCGCGTGGATACTGACGCACACGGCTTCCGGCACGCTCGCCGCCATTCCCGACATGAACCCCTTTTTCCAGATGCTTCCCCCGGCGCTGCGCGCCCCCGCCGTCGCGCTCGGCGCGCTCGCGGCGATCATCGCATCGCAGGCGCTCATCACGGGCTCGTACACGCTCGTGTCCGAGGCCATCCGGCTCGATCTCATGCCGCACCTTGAGGTGCGCTACCCCTCGGACTCGAAGGGGCAGATCTACATCGGCGCGGTATCGGCGCGGTCAATACGGTGCTGTATCTCGGCTGCGCGGCGGTAGTGCTCTACTTCCGGACGAGCGCGCGCATGGAGGCGGCTTACGGTCTCGCCATCACCGTGACGATGCTTATGACGACGCTCCTTCTCACGGTGTGTCTCTGGAACATCCAGAAAAAGCAGGCACTCGCGGTCGGCAGCGCGCTCGTGTTCGGCGCGATCGAGGCGGTGTTCTTCCTCTCGTCGCTGAGCAAATTCGCCCTCGGCGGGTATGTCGCGGTGCTCATGGCGCTCGTGCTCTTTCTCATCATGGTCGTATGGCGGCGCGGCACGCAGCTCGAGCAGGAGTACGCCACACGCCTGCCGGTCGGCGATTATCTCCCGAATCTCGACACGCTCCATAAGGACACTTCGCTCCCGCCGCTCGCGGACAACCTCGTCTTTCTCGATAAGGCCGGGGACATGGATACCATCGACCGCGACATTCTCTACTCCATCCTCGACAAGGACCCCAAGCGGGCCGCGGCGTACTGGTTCATCAGCATGAACGTTACCGACGAGCCGGACACGAGGCGCTACAGCGTCGAGACCTACGGCACGGACTACATCTTCCGCGTCCGGCTCGATCTCGGATTCAAGTGCCACCAGCGCGTGAACGTGTACCTCCGGCAGATCGTGCGCGATCTCATCGAGAGCGGCGAGCTGCCGCCGCAGGAGCGGAAATACTCGATCTACGGCAAGTCGGACGTAGGCTCTTTTAAATTCGTTTTCCTGCACAAGGCCGTGCCGTCCAAGTCGGAGCTTTCCTTCCTTGACGAGCTGGTGCTCAACACAAAGTATGCCATCCGGCGCGTTGCCGGCTCCAAGGTGCGCTGGTACGGGCTGGACACGTCCTCGCTCGTCGTGGAGACCGTGCCGTTCATCGTCGGCGGCAAAGCGCCGCGCAGCAGCCGGCTGGAAAGAGTAAAATAGAAAAAGGAACCCGCCCCCGCGGCTCAACCGAGCCGCGGGGGCATCACGATCTACGGATATTGAGATTTGAGAGAACAGCAGCACAGCCGCGGTCCGGACACATGGCGATTTTGGGATAATCCCAAGCCCTTAAGCTGTTGACACTGAGCGGAAAGCAAAACTGCTGCCAAAATATACAAACGATCTATGCGTGAGAGTTTTGCATGCAAGCTGCTTTTGAAAAAGTAACCCCCCAGTAAAACTGGGGGTTCTTCCTATGCGGGCGAAGCCCTCTGTTCCTCGCGTAACGCGTAAACGTGTAATACGGTCTGCCAGCTGCG
>ERZ840096.152-NODE-152-length-115366-cov-8.126224_pt1 | contig 115366 bp, 103 predicted proteins | sample MGYA00519878_ERZ840096 | MGnify/ENA primary metagenome ERZ840096 (study PRJEB31850, sample SAMEA3708865) | human gut metagenome | biome: human gut; feature: human-associated habitat; material: faeces | place: China | collected 2014 ... | reverse complement strand
TGGCAATGAGCTTTATGGCGTTGGAGCTGAGCGGCTTTTTCTCTGTGAGGGGCATAGTTTTTCCTCCTGCCGGTGATGTTATCAGTGTATCCCCGGCAAGTGGCGCTGTCAAGCATGGGCATGTTCCGGGCGGCGTTTGACTGCGGCTTGAAATAAACGCGAGGCAATGATAAAATGATCTTAATCGCTTATGCAATACATAGGGGGGAAAAGACGACATGATAATCGCACATGAATATCCCGTCTGCGAATACGATACCGCCAGAGATCCAATTATTCACCCGACAGATTTTCTGGATAAATGTCTTCCGAAAAAATGCATTATTACATTTTTTCGGAAAGAACTGGAAAAATTTGCAGGGGAGCACAAACTGCCTGTGATCGGCCAACTTCACTCGGAGGTTCTCGATATACCGATCTACAAATATGAAAACGGAGAGAACCCTCTTTGCATCACCATGCCGTTCAGCACGGCACCCGGTGCCGCCGGAACGATCGAAGAGCTGCATGCCATGGGATGCGAAACGTTTGTGGTATGCGGCGCTGCAGGGGCACTGACACAGGGGAGCACGCTTGGCGAGATCATTCTCCCGGCTTCGGCCATACGGGACGAGGGAACATCATTTCACTACATTGCCCCTTCACGGGAAATCTCGTGTCATAAAGAAGCGCTGGAAAAAGCGCAGAGGGCGTTGTCCGAGATGGGAGTGCCGTTTGTGCTCGGAAAAACATGGACGACGGATGCCATGTACCGCGAAACACCTGAAATGGTCGCGCGCCGGAGGGACGAGGGCTGCGTGACGGTCGAGATGGAAACGGCAGCGTTTTTTGCTGTAGCAAAGTACTATAATATTCCGCTCGTACAACTCCTGTATGTTGGGGATGATGTGAGCGGCACGGCGTGGGATCCCCGCGGTTGGAACACCCAAAAAACCGTCCGGGCAAGCTTGATCGATTGCTGCATCGAACTGGTTCAGAAAATATAAAAAAGCCTGTAATCGCAACGATTACAGGCTTTTTTGGAGCTGTTACCCAGATTCGAACTGGGGACCTCATCCTTACCAAGGATGCGCTCTACCGACTGAGCTATAACAGCATAAGTCATGCCCCCGATGAAGGGGGCATGGTGGCGACCGAGAAGGGACTTGAACCCTCGACCTCTAGCGTGACAGGCTAGCGTTCTAACCGACTGAACTACTCGGCCTCAAGGCTTTGTCAGTATACGAAATATAAGCGAATTTGTCAAGCACTTTTTCCGGATTTTTTTCATTTTTTTCCGAATGCGATTCCTCTTGAAAGCAATAATAAAATAAAGTATAATAAAACGATTGATAATTTCTTTCTTCTAATCCAATAAAGAGGCACGCTGTGAGAGACACTATTTATATCAAGGGCGCACGCCAGAACAATTTAAAAGATATTACACTGGAGATCCCGCGCGACAAGCTCGTGGTATTCACCGGCATTTCCGGCTCGGGCAAATCCACGCTCGTTTTCGACACGATCTATGCCGAAGGACAGCGCCGGTATGTGGAGAGCCTTTCTTCCTATGCCCGCATGTTCCTCGGTCAGATGGAAAAGCCGGATGTGGACTATATCGACGGTCTTTCGCCCGCCATTTCCATCGACCAGAAAACGACGAGCCGCAACCCGCGCTCGACCGTCGGCACCGTGACGGAGATCTATGACTATCTCCGCCTGCTCTGGGCGCGCATCGGCACGCCGCACTGCCCGAAGTGCGGCAAGGAGATCCGCCAGCAGACCATTGACCAGATCATTGACCAGGTGACGGCGCTGCCGGAGGGGACAAAGCTCCAGATCCTCGCCCCGGTCATCCGCGGCAAGAAGGGCGAGCACGCCAAGGTCTTTGAGGACGCGCGCAAGAGCGGCTATGTCCGCGTGCGCGTGGACGGCAATCTCTACGATCTTTCCGAAACCATTGAACTGGACAAGAATAAAAAGCACCGCATTGAGATCATCGTGGACCGTCTCGTAATGAAGCCGGATATCCGCCGCCGTCTGACGGATTCGATCGAAACCGCGTCCTCGCTCACGGGCGGCCTTGTGACGGTCGATCTCCCGGCGGAGGGACGCGAGCTCACATTCTCGCAGAACTACGCCTGCGAGGACTGCGGCATCTCCATCGAAGAGCTCTCGCCGCGTGCGTTCTCGTTCAACAACCCTTACGGCGCCTGCCCGAGCTGCACCGGCCTCGGCACGCAGCTGCGCGTCGATCCCGAGCTCATTATGCCGAACCCGTCGCTCTCCATTCTCGGCGGCGGCATCGTGGCGTCCGGCTGGAACAATGTCCGCGGCGACACGATCTCGCGCATGTATTTTGAAGCGCTCTCGAAAAAATACCATTTCAGTCTTGATGCTCCCATCCGTGACCTTCCGGAAGAGGCGCGCAAAGTAATCCTCTACGGCACGGGCGGCGAGAAGCTGACGCTCCATTACGATCAGCAGCGCGGCAAGGGAACGCTCTACCAGCCCTTCGAGGGCGTCGCGGCCAACCTCGAGCGCCGTTACCGCGAAACGCAGAGCCCTGCCATGCGCGCGGAGATCGAGCAGTGCATGGCGGAAACGCCCTGCCCGGACTGCGGCGGCCGCCGTCTCCGGAAGGAAGTCCTCGCCGTCACCGTCGGCGGAATGAATATCTCCGAGTTCTGCGATCTCCCCGTAACGGAGTGTCTGCGCTTCCTTGATGTGCTCGAACCGCAGCTGACCGATATGCAGGCAATGATCGCCGGGCGCATCATCAAGGAGATCCGCAGCCGTCTCGGGTTTTTGCAGAGCGTCGGTCTGCAGTATCTCACGCTCTCGCGCGCCGCGGCGACGCTCTCCGGCGGCGAAGCGCAGCGCATCCGGCTGGCCACGCAGATCGGCTCCTCGCTCATGGGCGTGCTCTACATTCTCGATGAGCCGAGCATCGGCCTGCACCAGCGCGACAACGCAAAGCTGCTCAAAACGATGAAAAACCTGCGCGACATGGGCAACACGCTCATCGTCGTCGAGCACGACGAGGACACCATGCGTGCGGCGGACTATATCGTGGACATCGGCCCCGGCGCGGGCGTCCACGGCGGCGAAGTCGTGGCGCAGGGCAGCGTGGAGGATATCTGCGCCGAGCCGCGCAGCATCACCGGCGATTATTTAAGCGGCCGCAAGCGTATCCCGCTGCCCGGCACACGCCGGAAGGGGAACGACCAGGCCATCACCGTGCGCGGAGCAACGGAGAACAATCTTAAAAATATCGACGTCCGCTTCCCGCTCGGCGAGTTTATCTGCGTGACCGGTGTGTCCGGCTCGGGCAAGTCCTCGCTCGTGAACGAGGTGCTGTATAAAACGCTTGCCGCCGAAAAGATGCGCACGAAGGCGCGCCCCGGCAAGTGCGCGGGCGTGGACGGTCTCGAATACGTCGATAAGGTCATCGCCATCGACCAGACGCCCATCGGCCGCACGCCGCGGAGCAACCCCGCGACGTATACCGGCCTCTTTAATGATATCCGCGATGTTTTCGCCTCGACGAAGGATGCCGCGCTCCGCGGCTACGGCCCGGGCCGGTTCTCCTTCAACGTTCGCGGCGGACGGTGCGAGGCCTGCTCCGGCGACGGCCTTTTGAAGATCGAAATGCACTTCCTGCCGGACGTGTTCGTTCCGTGCGATGTGTGCAAGGGCAAGCGCTACAACCGCGAAACGCTCGAGGTGCGCTACAAGGGCAAAAACATTGCCGAAGTGCTCGATATGACCGTGGAGGAAGCGCTCACGTTCTTTGAAAATCAGCCGAAGCTCGTACCGAAGCTCCGCACGCTCATGGATGTCGGTCTCGGGTATGTGCGTCTCGGCCAGTCCTCGCCGACGCTCTCCGGCGGCGAGGCGCAGCGCGTCAAGCTCGCCACGGAGCTCTCCCGCCGGGACACCGGCCGCACCGTATACATCCTCGACGAGCCGACGACCGGCCTGCATATGGCGGACGTCCACAAGCTCGTGGAGGTTTTGCAGCGGCTCACGGACGCGGGCAACACCGTGATCGTCATCGAGCACAATCTGGACGTGATCCAGTGCGCCGACCATATCATCGATCTCGGCCCCGAGGGCGGCGACGGCGGCGGGGAGCTCGTCTTTGCCGGCACGCCGGAGGAATGCGCCGCGTGCCCCGCCAGTTTTACGGGAGAATTTCTGAAACCGGCATTGGAGCGCTACCGGAAGTGAACCTTTCCTGCGTGTCCCTCATAGGATATACCGGAGGGATGGCGGTATGGGAAAATGGATATTGGCGTTTCTGATCGCGGCGGCGGTGCTCTTTCTCTGCTGGAAGCTGCGCGGCGTGATGCTCACGCCCGTGTGCCGCGGGAAGGGGCAGAGCCTTGAGCTCATTTTGCGCGTCTCCGGCGCATCGCCGGAGCTGGAAGCGACGGTGGATGGCCTGCTGTGGCTCATCAACGACGGCGTGCTTTTTGGAAGGATCGTGCTGCTGGACGACGGCATGGACGAGGAAACAAGAGAAATCGCCCGGCGTTTATCGCTGGGACAGGGGAATGTAACACTATGGACGAAGCAAACGAACTCCGCGGCTCCCTGCAGCTCATCGGAACCGTAAAAAGCGTGATCTTCCAGAACGAGGAGAACGGCTACACCGTTCTGCGTCTGGATGTCGGCGGCGACGAGCCGGTGACGGTCGTGGGCTGTCTGCCGTTCGCCGCGCCCGGCGAGGGGCTGACGGTCGAGGGAGCGTGGGAGCGCCACCCGAGCCACGGCGAGCAGTTCAAGGCGTCCTCAGCCATGCGCTCGCTGCCGGTGGGGGAGAAGCATATCTATGAATACCTCGCCTCCGGCGCGGTGCGCGGCATCGGCCCGGCGACGGCGGCGGTGCTCGTGAACCGCTTCGGCTCGCGCACGCTGGAGATCTTGTCCGACAGCCCCGAAAAGCTCGCCGAGATCAAGGGCATCAGCGCGCGCCGCGCGCGGGACATTTCCGAAACGTTCCGCCGTCAGACCGGCATGCGGCTTCTGATGGAATTTCTTGCCGCGAACGGCCTCAAGCCCGAATATGCCATGCGGCTCTATAAGCTCTACGGCGACGGAGCGCTCGAGCTCGTGAAGTCCAACCCCTACGTCATCGCGTCCGACCGCATCGGCGGACAGTTTGACGAGGCGGACGCGCTCGCGCTCTCGCTCGGCTTTGAGGAGGACAGTCCCCCGCGCATCGCCGCGGCGCTCATTTTTGAAATGGTACATAATCTCAATAACGGCCACAGCTTCCTCCCGCGCGAAAAGCTCGTTGCGGCAACGGCGCAGCTCATCGGCGTGGAGGCCGAGGCCGCGGAGGAATGTCTGGACGTTCTCGCCGACGAGGGCGAGATCGTGCAGGAGGTCGTGGCAGGGGTGAACGCGGTGTATCTCCGGCGGCTGTACGAGGCCGAGACTAACACCGCCGCGGCGCTCCGCGCCATGGCACAGGACACCGTTCCGGCAAAGAAAAACGTGGACGAGCGTATTGCGGAGCTGGAACGTGAGACCGGCATGCGCTATGCCGCGCAGCAGAAGGAGGCCATCCGCCTCGCCTGCGAGCGGCGGCTGCTCGCCGTCACCGGCGGGCCAGGCACCGGCAAAACGACGATCATTCAGGCCATACTGCGCCTGTACGACGATATGCAGCTCGACTGCCTTCTCGCCGCGCCTACCGGCCGCGCCGCCAAGCGCATGACCGAGCTCACCGGCCGGGAGGCCTACACCATCCACCGTCTGCTCGGCGCGGCGTGGGCCGCCGAGGGGGACGAGCTCACGTTCCGCAAAAACGAGAGCGATCCGCTCCGCTGCGGCGCGGTCATTCTCGACGAATGCTCAATGATTGACATAACGCTTATTCAGGCGCTGTTAAAGGCGCTGCCGAAGGGCTGCCGTCTCGTACTCGTTGGCGACGCCGACCAGCTGCCGAGCGTCGGGCCGGGGAGCTTTTTTCTTGATGTGCTCCGCTCGCACGCGGTCGCGGCGGTGCGCCTGACGGAGATCTTCCGCCAGAGCGGGGAGAGCCGCATCATCCGCAACGCGCACAGCATCAACCGCGGCGAAACGCCGGAGCTGCGCGAAAATAAAGGCGACTTCTTCTTTTTGCAGCGTCCCTCGGGCGAGCGTCTGGCCGCGACCGTGGCCGAGCTTTGCAGCGAACGGCTGCCGCGCGGCATGGGTATCCCGTCCGGCGATATTCAGGTCCTGACGCCGACGCGCAAGGGCGAATCCGGCACCTTCGCGCTCAACGAGCGCTTACAGCAGGTGCTCAATCCGCCCGCGCCCGGAAAAAAAGAGAAAATTTTTGGCGAAACTGTGTTCCGGGAGGGCGATCGGGTGATGCAAATCCGGAACAACTATGATATAGTATGGTGTAAAGGCGGCGATACCGCGGCGATCATAGCCGGAGAAATGGCTCCCGGCTCCGCTCCCGAGACCGGCACGGGCATTTTTAACGGCGATCTTGGGACGATATTGCGCATCGATACCGAAAACGAGCTTATCTGGATCGACTTTGACGAAAAGCTCGCATGGTATGCCTTTGAACAGCTCGGCGAGCTGGATCATGCCTTCGCCGTCACGGTGCACAAGGCGCAGGGCAGCGAGTACCGCGCCGTTGTTCTGGCAGCGGGACGAGCCCCGGCACGGCTTTTGAGCCGCGATCTTCTCTATACCGCCGTCACGCGCGCGAGAGAGCTTCTCGTCGTTGTCGGCGAAACGGCGATCGTGCAGGCCATGATCGAAAACGGCCGCAAAACGCGCCGGTACAGCGGGCTGCGTGCCCGTCTGGCCGGAGAGGTCTGATATGAGCTTCAAAGACTTCGTTCTCGACTTTTTCTTCCCGCCGCGCTGCGCTTTCTGCGGCGCGATCCTGGAGAAGAGCGGGGACGGTGTGTGCGAAACCTGCCGCAAAGCGCTGCCGCGCACGGCGGATACCGAGCGAAAATGCGACTTTGTCCGCGCCTATACCGCGCCCTTTTACTATGAACCGCCGGTGCGGCAGGGCATTCTCGCCTACAAGTTTCGCAGCGCCCCGTCGCGCGGAAAGGTTTTCGGCAGGATTCTCGGCGAGGATCTGCTCCGCCGCGGCGCTGACGATTTTGATCTCATCTCGTGGGTGCCCCTGAGCGCGAAGCGCTGTCATCGCCGCGGGTACGATCAGGCGCAGCTTCTCGCGGAAGCGGCGGCGGAGGTCCTTGGAACAAAGGCTGTGCCGCTGCTGCGCAAAGCGCGCGACGTTTCGCCGCAGTCCCGGCTGCGTACTCCGGAGGAGCGCCGGGCGAACATCTCCGGCTGCTATGTTGTCCGAAGTGCGGACGCGGTGCGCGGTAAGAGAATCCTGCTTATCGACGATGTCATCACCACCGGCTCCACGCTTTCCGAATGTGCGCGCATGCTGCTGACCGCTGGGGCTGTGAGCGTCCGCGGCGCGGCGCTTGCCTGCCACCGGGAAGAATAACAGAAGAATTTAATCGCTTTTGATTTGAAGGGAATTTGACTATGCCTATTCTGTCCTCCATCATCGAAAAAGATATTGCCATCGATCTCGGCACCGATACGACCATCCTCTATGTCGCCGGTATCGGCATTCGCCTGCGCGAGCCGACAGTCGTTACGATCGACCGTACGACCGGCCGCGTGCTCAAGGTCGGCGAGGATGCGCGGAAAATGCTCGGCCGCACGCCGGGGAACCTTGTATCCGTCCATCCCATTGCCGCGGGCGTTATCTCCGATTACGACATGACCTGCGAAATGCTGCGCGAGTTCATCCGCCGCGTGACGAGCTTCAGCCTGTTCCGCTCGCGCGTGCTCGTGTGCGTGCCGGGCAGCATCACCGGCGTGGAGGAGCGCGCCATTGTGAACGCCGTCATCGAGGCGGGCGGACGAAAAGTGTATCTTGTCCCCTCGGCGGTCGCCACGGCGGTCGGCGCGGGTCTGGACGTGAACCGCGCGGACGGCCATATGATCATCGATATCGGCGGCGGCACAACGGAAGCGGCGGTCGTATCGCTCAACGGCGTGGTGGAATCAGAATCCATCAAAACGGCGGGCGCGGCGTTTGACGAAGCGATCGTCAAATACGTCCGGCGCAAGCACAACCTGCTCATCGGCATCCGCACGGCGGAGGAGCTCAAAAAGAGCATCGGCTGCGTCAAGGAACGCCCCGAGGTCAGTTATGAGGAGGTCAAGGGCCGCTGCCTGATGACCGGTCTCCCGCGCACCATTACGCTCAACTCCGACGAAATGGTCGAAGCGCTCGCCGAGCCGACGGAGACCATCCTCGAGACCGTCCATATGGTGCTCGAGCGCACGCCGCCGGAGCTGGTGGCGGATATCTCGGAAAACGGCATCGTCATGTCCGGCGGCGGCAGCCTCCTGTACGGCATCGACCGCCTGGTTACCGAGCGCACCGGCATCGAAGCGCACGTCGCGGACGACGCGCTCTCCTGCACGGCCTACGGCGCGGGCCGTATGCTCAGCCGTCTCGACTCCATGACCGACGGCATGCAGAATTTCGCCCGCCAGCGCCAGCTCGATAAAACCGGCAACTGAGGTATTTTTTCGACGCACAAAGACCCATCTTCGGATGGGTCTTTGAGCTTGTCAAAAAAGTGTTTTTGACAAGCTCTCAAACGAGACCCACTTCGTTGGGCTCTCGTTTGAAAAAGCTGCGGCTCGCCGCAGCGCACTCGCTTACGCTCGCACGTTTGCGAGCCGTAAAGTATTTTCTCCGACGCACATGTCGCCGGAGAAAATGGTTAAAACTTTATTTGCGCCTGCGGGCGCAAACTCTGCGAGGCTTTTTCGACAGGCTGTAAGACCCATCTTCGGATGGGTCTTTTCCTTTTCTCTATGCGGATTATTTCCTGTCATTTCCAAGGCGGAAAAACCCCAATCTGACAGCGCCGAACGACCGCCTTTACTCTCCCGGCAGACTATGCTTGTCCTATATTCTATGGGGGGTAGACGTATGTCATTGGGAGATAAGACCGTGCTGCTGCGAAATCCGTGGAAAGGGGAGACGCTGCGCATCAACCGTCCCGCGGCGGTCAAGGCCGCCTCGCTCGGCACGCATTTCGCGCTGGGCTTTGTGACGGGGTGCGTGCGGGTGTTCGGCTCGTGCGCGCCGTTCGGCGTGGCAATGGCGGCGCGCTCGGGTGGCGGTCTCGGCGGGCTCGCGTGCGTTCTCGGTGCGGCGGCCGGGTATCTTGTCTCCGGCTCGCTCGCGTGGGGGCTGCGGTATATGGCGGCGCTCGTGCTCGTGTTTACAACGGCCTTTCTCCTGCGGGAAACGGCGATCGCGCACCGGGCGTGGTTTATGCCCGCCGTCGCCGCCGCCGTGATGGGCGCTACCGGCGCTCTGAATGCCTTTGATAAGCTTTTGCAGCTCTCCGTAGCGGTCGATCTCGCTACCGAGGTCGTGCTCACGGGACTTTCGGCGTATCTCTTCCATATGGCGCTCACCGCCGAGCGGCTGCGGCTGGAGCGGGAGGAGCTGCGGCGGGAAGCGGGCGGCGTGCTGATCCTCTGCTGCGCGCTGATGGCGCTCGCGCGCGTCACGATCATGGACGTTCTCTGTCTTGGCCGTGTGGCGGCGGTGCTGTGCGTTATGGTTTCCTCGTTCGGCGCGGGCGCGGCGGAGGGAGCGCTCATCGGCGTCATCACCGGGCTGTCGATGGATCTCGCGTCCCCTGCAACGCCGATCTTCACGATCTGCTACGGCTTCGCGGGACTGATGTCGGGCGTCCTCAAGCGGCAGGGACGGCTCGTGTTTCTGCTGGTCTTCCTCGCGTCCAACACGCTCGCCGTGTTCTGGAACTGGGAGGCGAACCCCTGCCTCCCGGCACTGTACGAGGCGTTCTGCGCTTCCGTGATCTTCTTTGTGCTTCCGGCCAAGACGATGACGTTCATCGTCTCCATGGTGCAGCGTCCTGCTCTCGGCGAGGGCGAGAGCGGCATGCGCAGGTACACCGCCGCTCGGACGCGTGCTCTCGCGGACGCGTTCCGTGAACTGTACGAAACGGTGCGCCGCAGCGCAGAGAGCAAGGAGAACGACGCCGACATTGCCACCGTGTACGACCGCGCCGCGGAGGAGGTCTGCGTCCGCTGCCCGCGGAAGGAAAAGTGCTGGCAGGAAAACTATATCGACACGCTCGCGCTCCTGAACGACGCCACCGCTGCCATGCGCCGTCGGGGGCATCTGGAGCTCGCCGATCTTCCGGCGCGCTTTCGGGAGCAGTGCAAAAGCTCTGCGCCTTTCACCGCAGCGGTCAATTCCGAGCTCCGTGCGCTCATCTACCGGCGGCAGCTCCGCTCGCGGCTGCGGGAAAACCGCATGGTGGCTTACGGACAGTATCGGTATCTCGCCGGGGTGCTCGACGCGATCAGCGAGGATCTGCGCTGCGCGAACGGCTCGGACACGATCGCCGAGCGGCGTCTTGTGCGGTATCTCAACTCGCTCGACATCGACGCGGAGGCATCTGTTTTCCGCGACCCGACGGGGCGGCTCCGCGCCGTGATCGAGAGTGCGAGACTTCCGATCCTCTTTCGGGAAGCGGACTATATGCAGGAGGTATCCGATGCGCTGGGCGTCCGCATGTGCCGCCCGGCGTCGTTCAACCAGAACGATACGCGCCTTGTTCTGCTGGAGGCCGAACCGCTCGCCGTGTCGGTCGGCGTGGCGGCGGTGAAGAAGGAGGGAGAGCCGGTCTCCGGCGACCGGGGGACGTATTTCAAAACCGAGCAGGGCGTGCTGTGTGTGCTGCTCTCGGACGGTATGGGCAGCGGCGAGCAGGCGGCGAAGGAATCCATCTCGGCGGTGCGCATTTTAGAGCGCTTCCTCCGCTCCGGCGTAGAACCCGCTACGGCGATGAAGATACTGAACTCCGTTATGCTTTTAAAAAGCAGCGAGAGCTGGGGTTATGCTGCCATCGACCTCATGTGCATCGACCTCTTCACCGGTCAGGCGGGGTTTTATAAATACGGCGCCGCGCCTTCGTACATCCGCAGCGGCCGCAATGTCCGCCGCGTCAAGGGCATGACGATGGCGGCGGGCGTGCTCGCGGGAGAGGGCGAGCCGCCGGACGTCGTGCGGCTGCACATCCGGCCCGGCGCGCTCGCTGTTATCGCAAGCGACGGCGTTGTGACGCGGGAGGATGATACGTGGCTGCGGCGTATTCTGCTCGACGACGACGGCACGGATATGCGTGCTCTGGCCCGCAGCGTCGTCCACGAGGCGGGCGAGCGCTACGGCTACAAGGATGACATGACCGTCCTTGCCATCCGGCTGGAGGAGCGCAAATGAGCGGAAGAGAGCGTCTGCGGCGCGGCTGGCTGCGGTTTGGAAAAGTGGGCCGTAAAACGAATAAGGATGGCAAAAACCGGTTATGCTTGGAGAAGAACCGCTGCCGGGAGGAGGAAGAGTTCCCCGTGGTCAAAGGAATCTCCAAAAGAGTCATCGTCGTAAAATCGCCGGACCCGAAAATATTCGAGCAGGCCATATTCATCATCCGCGAGGATTTTGCCGGTCAGTCCGGCGTGAGCGAAAAGGACGTGCTGCGCGAAGCGCGCGCCGCGGCGAACAGCTATCTCGGCGGCGGAAAACGAACGACCGGCAAGCTCTTTGCCCGGCTGCGTGCGCCGCTCTATGCCGCGGCGGGCGCCATCGCCGGGGTCATCGCGTGGTTTGCCCTGCATCTGGCGCATCTCTAAAAAATCGGAGCCGGTCGATTATGATCGGCTCCGATTTTTTCGGTTGCGCGATGCGCGGCGGGATGATAAGATAAACGCATAATAGATAAAAGGAGTACAGCCATGTACGAAAACCATATTGCCGATATCACTCTCGCGCCGGAGGGCGAAAAGAAGATCCGCTGGGCGGCGGGACATATGCCGGTGCTCGCCGCCATCGCGGAGGACTTCCGCGAAACGAAGCCTCTCGCCGGGCTGCGCGTGGCGCTCTCGGTGCATCTGGAAGCGAAAACCGCGTGGCTCTGCCGCGTCATGGAAATGGGCGGCGCGGAGATGCACGTCACGGGCAGCAACCCGCTCTCCACGCAGGACGACGTTGCCGCGGCCCTCGCCGCGGGCGGGATGCACGTCTGCGCCGTCCACGGCGCGACCGCGGAGCAGTACCAGAGCGCGATCGACGCCGTGCTCGAAACGGCGCCCAACATCATTATCGACGACGGCGGCGATCTCGTCCACCGGATGCACACGAAGTATCCGGAGCTTATCTCTCAGGTCATCGGCGGCTGTGAGGAGACGACGACCGGTATATTGCGCCTGCTGGCGATGGACCGCGCCGGGGAGCTGCGTTTTCCGATGATGCTCGTCAACGACGCGGACTGCAAGCACCTTTTCGATAACCGCTACGGTACCGGCCAGAGCGTCTGGGACGGCATCATGCGCACGACGAACCTCATCGTCGCGGGCAAGGAGGTCGTGGTCTGCGGCTACGGCTGGTGCGGCAAGGGCGTGGCGATGCGCGCGCACGGTCTCGGCGCGCGGGTCATCGTCACGGAGGTCGATCCTGTGCGCGCGATCGAAGCGCACATGGATGGCTTCACCGTCCTCCCGATGGACGAGGCGGCCAAGCGCGGCGACATTTTCGTTACCGTCACAGGCTGCGACGATGTGATCTCCGCGCGTCACTTCCCCATGATGAAGGACGGCGCGATCCTCTCCAATGCCGGCCACTTCGATGTGGAGGTCAATGTGGCGGCGCTGCGCGAAATGGCCGCGGAGCACTACGAGGCGCGCCATAACATCGAGGGCTACGTCCTCCCGAACGGAAAAACACTCTTCGTGCTGGCGGAGGGACGGCTCGTGAATCTCGCCTCCGGTGACGGCCATCCGGCGGAGATCATGGATATGAGCTTTGCGGTGCAGGCTATGAGCGCCAAATATCTCGCCGACCGCCGCGCGGAGCTTCACCCCGGCGTCATCCGCGTCCCGCACGAGATCGACGACGCCATCGCCCGCAAAAAGCTCTCCACGCTCGGCATCACCATTGATACGCTCACCGACGAGCAGAAAAAGTATCTTGGTGTTTAAATTATGTAAACTAAGACAGCGCCCTGCTTTTTGCAGGGCGCTGTCTTTTAAGTTTATAAATTTACATAATTCGATTTACATAATTTTCAACTTCCGGCATTTGGAAATCGACTCACGGTGCTTCTGCTGCGCGGCGAGAAGATACCAGCGCTTGGCCTCGTCCATGTTCTTCTCAACACCTTCGCCGTTTTCATAAAGTGTGGCGAGATTGTACTGCCCGTCGCGGTCACCGTGCTCGGCGGCGCGTTGCGTCCAGTAAAGCGCCTTGGCGAGGTCCTTTTCCACGCCGAGCCCGCGGTAGTAGAAGTACCCGACCTGGCATTCGGCGAGGGGATAGCCCTTTTCGGCAAGCTCCAGATAACCGGCGAAGCACTTGTCGTACTGCTCCGTGTCCCAGTATTTTTCGATCAGCTCGTCGCACCGATCCAGCTCCGGGCAGGGCTTGTAATAACTTGATGCCATGCGACTACCCCCTTACCGGAACAGGGGCACAAGCCCGACAACCAGAATTATAATGATAAGGATCGGCAGAATGTACCGGAAGTAAACTTTGAATTTCGGGGACATTTTGATGCCCGTGCCTTTGTTGCACTCGGCGAGATACTTATCAAAGCCCCAGCCGCGCTTGCTCACGCAGAAGAGCAGATAGACAAGCGAACCGATCGGCAGCAGCAGGGAGCTGACGAGAAAGTCCTCAAAATCGAGAATGTCCTTGCCGGGCATCGGGTGGAAGCCGCTCCAGACGTTGTAGCCGAGAACGCACGGGATGCTGGCAAGAAAGAGCACCGCGCCGACGATGCCGACGGACTTTTTGCGGCTCCAGCCCCAGTTATCGCACGCGCTCGCGATCAGGTTTTCAAAGACCGCCGTCACGGTGGAGAAGCTCGCAAACGTCATAAAGAGGAAGAAGAGCGAGCCCCACACGCGGCCGCCGGGCATGTCGAGGAAGATTTTGGGCAGCGTCATAAAAATGAGCGCGGGGCCATGGTCCAGCTCCACATTGTAGCTGAAGCAGGCGGGGAAGATGATGAGACCGGCCATGATCGCCACGAATGTGTCCAGCGCGCAGATGCGTACCGCTTCGCCGGTGAGCGTATGGTCGTCATGCATGTAGCTGCCGAAGATCTCCATGGCGGCAATGCCGAGACTGAGCGTAAAGAACGCCTGATTCATGGCGTTCGTGATGACGTTGAAAATGCCGACGGAGCGGATCGTGTCCATGTTCGGGCGCAGATAGAAATCAATGCCCTTGGCCGCGCCGGAGAGCGTCAGACTGTGCACGGCAAGCACGACGATGAGCGCCAGGAGGCACACCATCATGATCTTCGTGACCTTTTCGAGCCCCTTCTGCACGCCGCCGGAGCACACGAGCAGGCCGCCCGCCACGGTGATCGCCATGAAAATGCCCATTTCCACGGGGTTGCCGAGCATGTTGGCAAACACGCTGTCAGACGTTTCCACTGTGACGGTCGTGAACGCGCCGGAGACGAACTTGAAGAAGTAGGCGAGCATCCAGCCGGAGACGGTGGTATAGTACATCATCAGCAGCAGACAGCCGATGACGCACGCCCAGCCGTGCCAGTGCCATTTGCTCACGGCGGGCTCAAGGGCTTTGTAGCCGAGAACGGCGCTCTTCCGGCTCGCGCGGCCGACGGCCAGCTCCATCGTCATCACGGGGATGCCCATAATGATGAGGAACAGCAGATAAAAGAGGACGAAATACCCGCCGCCGTTCTGGCCGGCCAGATACGGGAACTTCCATACGTTTCCGATGCCGATGGCGCATCCGGCGCTCACAAGAATGAACCCGATGCGCGAGTTGAAGTTTTCTCTCTTCATGTTCTTTCCAACTCTCTTGGTAGGATAGTAGAATATGAATATATTACCACGCCAGTCGATTTAAAGCAATAAAAGGAGAAAAAAGATTTGCGGGATTTCGGGGGGCAAAATCCTTTAATGGAGACATGCAGCTTTTTCAAAATAATGCATCAGCTAAAAAGGTGCTTATCCGATTCCGAAAAAGCGGTCGAAGAACGCCGTCAGCTTTTCAATGACTGTCCGCTTCTTTACTGCGCGGTTTCCGCCGCCGAAACGGGAGATCGGCGGCATAAGCTTGTCGATGTCTGTGCCTGTCGTTTTGACAGAGCCGTCACGGAACGCTCTGTCCATAAAACGGCGGGTCTCCTCATCTTTCAAATTCTCTTCTTGGATAATTGTGGCAAGCTGGTGTTCCTTTTCCTCTGCAACAAAAGTGCGCCATTCCAGCATCACATCCGACACATCATTAATACCTGCAATAAAGGTTTCAATCAGTGCCTTCTTACTGCGCAATTCGGGGCTTGCATCCACTGCCTTCTGGATCGTAATAAGGATTTCCTTATCGTCGCAGTGGGAATTGTGATACTTTTGGACGAGCATCAGAATGTAGTCGATATTGATCTCGATCTGCTTGATGAGTTCGATTTCAAAGACAATATCGTCCGTGATGTCCTCTTTTTCGCCGCCGGGTTTGCGGTTCTTCCATTCATCCCGCAGGTCCTGATAGCGGCCGAGGTAGTCTTGGAAGTCCCGCTCACTTAAAATCTCATTGCCAGCAAATTCATCAAAGGAAGTCAGCAGGTTACGCATCCGCAGAATTGCACCGAACAATACGATAAATTCCTTCTGGCGCTGTTCACCCGTGATACGCTCTTCGGACAGCGGAAACTTGGCCGTCAACTCATCGATCATATCCCGGTAGCCCGGACGATATTTTCCGTCGCGATCTTCGTAACCAAAGTAGTAATCTTTGTAGCCACGCATCAGGACGATACCGCCCGCTTCCTTATCGCCAAACAGAGAAATTGCATCGTCGGTACGCTTTTGCAGATTGCGGAAGCAAACGATGTTGCCGAACACCTTGATGGAGTTGAGAATACGGTTCGTGCGGGAATAGGCCTGGATCAGCCCGTGCATTTTCAGGTTTTTATCCACCCACAGCGTATTCAGCGTCGTGGCGTCGAAGCCGGTCAGGAACATATTGACCACGATCAGCAGGTCAAGTTCCTTGTTCTTCATCCGCAGGGAAACATCCTTATAGTAATTCTGGAATTTGTCCCCGTCTGTGGAATAGTTGGTGTGGAACATCCCGTTGTAGTCACGGATGGCCGCATCCAGAAAATCACGGGAACTTTGGTCAAGTGCAGAGGTATCTTCCGGATTCTCCTCGTCAAGAATACCATCCGTTTCTTCCTCATTCGCTCCATAGCTGTAAATGACGGCAACCTTCAGCCGCTTCTGCGGATTTTCCGCCATTTGCCTCTGAAACTCGGCGTAGTAGAGCTTTGCAGCATCCACGCTGGACACGGCAAAGATGGAGTTGAACCCGCTGACCCGCTGCTTCTGCTTGATTTCCTCAATCTGCTGCTTGCTGCCGGCAGAGGCAACCTCGGCGATATTCTGCAATACGCTGTATGTATAGGTTTTATCACCCCGGTAGGTCTTCTGGTCAAAATGCGTCAGAATGTAATCCGTGACCAGTCGGATGCGTTCCGGGGCAAGAAACGCCTTTTCCCGGTTGATGTCCCAAACCTCTTTGTCGTCAATATCCGGCTCGGCATCCATTGTCTTGATGTAGTCCACCCGGAAGGGCAGCACGTTTTTGTCGTTGATGGCATCCACGATGGTGTAAGCGTGGAGCTGATCGCCAAAAGCCTGCTCTGTCGTGCGGAGTGTGGGATTCTTGCTTACGCCTGCATTGACCGCAAAGATCGGCGTTCCGGTAAAGCCAAAGAGGTTGTACTTCTTGAAATACTTCGTAATGGCTTGATGCATATCCCCGAACTGACTCCGGTGGCACTCATCAAAAATGATAACAACTCGCTTATCAAATACGGAATGCCCGGCATTCTTTTTGATAAAAGTCGCCAGCTTCTGAATGGTGGTGATAATGATTCTTGCATTGTCATCCTCCAACTGGCGCTTCAGGACTGCCGTAGAGGTGTTGCTGTTGGCAGCTCCCTTTTCAAAGCGGTCATATTCTTTCATCGTCTGATAATCCAAGTCTTTACGGTCAACGACAAATAGCACCTTGTCGATATAATCCAGCTTCGTGGCAAGCTGCGCCGTCTTGAAAGAGGTCAGTGTTTTGCCGCTGCCGGTGGTGTGCCAGATGTACCCGCCGCCTGCTACGGTGCCGTATTTCTTATAATTGTTGGCGATCTCAATGCGGTTCAAAATGCGCTCGGTGGCGACGATTTGATATGGCCGCATCACCAGCAGCATATTTTCCACCGTAAATACACAGTAACGGGTAAGAATATTCAGAATGGTGTGCTTGCAGAAAAAGGTCTTGGTGAAGTCTACAAGGTCCGGGATAATGCGGTTGTTGGCGTCCGCCCAGAACGAAGTGAACTCAAAGCTATTGCTGGTTTTGGACTTTTTGGCTTTCTGCGCTTTGGCGTCCTTGATGTGATTAAAGCGGGTGGTATTGGAATAGTATTTCGTATTCGTGCCGTTGGAGATCACGAAGATCTGCACGAATTCATACAGTCCGCTGGATGCCCAGAAGCTGTCCCGTTGATAGCGATCGATTTGGTTAAACGCCTCCCGGATGGGAACGCCCCGGCGCTTTAGCTCGATATGGATGAGTGGCAGGCCGTTGACCAACACCGTCACATCATAGCGATTGTCATGAGCTGCCCCCTCCTCTGTGGAGATGGCATACTGGTTGATGACCTGCAAACTGTTATTATGGATGCACTTCTTGTCAATAAGCTGAATATTTTTGCTTTCCCCGTTATCCCGGCGGAGCACCTGCACATAGTCCTCCTGAATCAGCCGGGTCTTTTCGAGAATGCCGGAGTTGGTGTTTGCCAGCACCTCGTCCCAGAAACGCTTCCATTCGCCGTCCGTAAAGCGATAGTCGTTCAGCTTTTCCAGCTGCGTCCGGAGATTGGCAATCAGGTCAGCCTCTTTATGGATGGTCAGGCGCTCATAGCCCAGCTCGCAAAGCAGACGGATAAACTCCTTTTCCAAGTCCGCTTCGCTCTGGTACGCCTCCGAGCGCTTCGACTGCGGCTTGTATTCGGTGACGACGGTGCTTTCTGCACTTTGCGATACGATGTTGAAATACGGCACGGTCAGGCCCCTTTCCGTTCAAATGTTGATCTCGTTGTCATACCCAAAGAGGTTTGCCAAGCGATCGGATGCCGAAATTATGCGATAGTTAAAAGAAAAATGCTCTTTGTTTTTACGGTAATACAACAGGGCTGCTTCGCAAATGTCTTGACAGAGCGATACGATATCGATAGAGATCGCTTGTTGCTGTGGGGCACCATTTTCGCCAAGCTCGATGCAATGTTCTATCGGCACACGCGAACAGCTCGATGCCGGGCGCCAGATCAGCGAAAACTGATTGATGCTTTCCGCCGTTCCGGTAACTGCTGGGTTCGATTCGTGCAGCATGGCGCAACGCAGTTTGTAGACTACCTCGCCGCTAATCAGAAAACTTTCTCGATCATCTCCGATCAGTTCCCTTTGGGGGTTAAGGATGTGGTCATTATACCATCCGATGTATCGCTCACCAACTTTTCCTTGCGGACGATACACTTTTCCGCAAGTGTCCGGTAATGTCAGTGCCATTGTCAGCGCTGCGATCTGAAGATCGTTTTTCAGACATCGTTCGATCTCGTTTAATAGATGTTCTATCATATCTTTTCCTCAAATGACAATAGCTTGTCCCTGTAGTATTCGTATTGTTTCTGTCGGGCTTCGATTTCGGCGGGCAGGCCGATATTCAGGTCGGTGCAGATGGAATCAAAGTTGTCGAGGACACGGATAAGGCGTTCTTGTATACACATATCGGGAACGGGCAAGGTCATTTCTGCCAGTGAGGATAAGCCAATTGTCTTTTGCGCTGCTCCCTTTGCAGCTTTGTCCGCCTGCGCTTTAAAAGCGCCGCTTTGCATTGCGTGGAACATATACCGAGCCTTAATTACTTCTGACCTTGGGCGGAGAATTGCAATATGTCTTTGAAACATGAACTTAGCGTCTTGTTCAATACACACGGGGATTCCATAAGAACCTACAACAGTATATAGAATATCCCCGCTATGCGGTTTTCGTTTATCCGCAAGAGCGTCATAATAAGAGCTGGGTACAAACATCGTGTTTGAAAAATTGATTTTGTTTTGCTCCGTGATATTTGAAATCGTGATAAACGGAATTCCGTCATCTGCTTTTGGTGGGGGCATGTGGTCTCCATCAGCAATTGACTCACAAACATCTGCCAATTTGCAAATCTTTGTTTCAGAAGAATGTGTCAACAGTTTATCCCTATAATACGCATACTGTTTCTTCCTTGCGGTAAGCTCTGCGGTAAGCTCTGCGGTAAGCTCTGTGAAATTGTCCAGTATACGGACAATTTCACGCTGCACCGGCTGCGGCGGGACGGGAATCCTAAATTTTGAATATGTTCCAATCCAAAGACGAGTATGTTCTGTTGATGAGTAGTTAAGCACCCCCATCCAATGGAACAAAAAACGAATAAGCAATGAGTCCTCTTTCGCAGTTATTATCTTCATAGCAGATGATTTGACCTTAAAAGGGAAAACGACCCATTTGAATGCCGCAGTAAAATCATCAAAGATAATGACGGGAGTTGCTTTTGATGCTGGATAAACGCCATCACTTTCATCTGTATACCCAAGAACAAAAGATTGTCCAGCAGTCAAAACCGGTATTTCATACTCATCACGATAGGCAGTACTTTTAACAATATATTTAGACGGTTGCTCATAGTTAGTAACTTCACTAATTTCCTTATATTCAACGCCCTCTGGGCAAAGCTCCTGAATCAGTTTTTCGAGTTTTGTCATTGTATGCCCACCTTCTTTTTCGTCAGATTTTTCAACCTTGAATCAAGCGCATACAACCGTTTAATTTGCGACTCTGCTACATAATATAAATCCGAAAAATTTGCTCTTATGTACTTGAAGTATCTCATCTTATCCAGCCTTTGAGAATAAACATACAGAATAAAATCTGACTGAATGCCTTGAGCATTTTCTTTCAACCCGTCAAGATTTAATAAAAGCCAGTCATTTAAATTCGAGCAGGTTTCTGTAAGCTTTGATGTGTGGTTTCTAACATCGACACAAATTAAATCGCCGTCCATGCCATACGCCTTATGATGAGTGGTGTTCAATGGATGTGCAACGACAAATGAGCGGATAGCCTTAAAATACTTTTTTGCTTGTTTGCAATCTGCATCGACTTCCAGATTAAGATAATCTATAACTTCCTTTTTCAAGATTGTATGGATTGAATCGACAGCTTCGCAAACCCAATCAACCAAAGCGATAATATATACAACCTCTTTCATTGATGGAGTTTGTAGATTGTAAATTTCTGCATTCAAATCCTGAATACAAAAATTCACCTTTTGAAGATAATCACAGCTCAGATAGAAATTATCTTTGTCACCCCAAATCCAATGCTTGTGTATGCCGTGATTCAACCCATTGAGGCTCCTTAATTCTGCTATATTGCTCATCCCTCAATCTCCCCAATAATCCGGTCGATTTCCTCTCTCAATTTCTGCTCCCGTGCGACGATCTCGGCAATCTCGGCGTTCAGCTTCACAATGTCGATCTTCTCACGGGTATCCTCCTGCTCCACATAGGTAGAAACGGAAAGATTGTAATTATTCTGCTTGCTGCCAACTTCGTCGTTCGGCACAAGGCGGGCAAAGTGCTGCTCGTCCTTGCGTTCTGCCACGGCGGATACGATGCGACGGATATTGGCATCGGAAAGCCGGTTGTTCTTTGTGACCTTCACAAACTCCTTGGAGGCATCCACAAACAGAACGGCGTTGTCCGTTTTGTTCTTTTTCAGCAGCATAATATCCACGGAGATCGTAACATTCAGGAACAGATTAGAGGGCAGCTGAATGATGGCGTCCACGAAGTTGTTATCCACCAGATACTTGCGGATCTTCTGCTCCGCCCTGCCACGGTACATAATGCCGGGGAAGCAAACGATGGCCGCCGCACCGTTGGAAGCCAGCCACGAAAGGCTGTGCATAATAAACGCCATATCGCCCTTGGAGGCAGGAGCCAGCACTCCGGCAGGCGAAAAGCGCGGGTCATTGATAAGCAGCGGATTCTTGTCTCCCTCCCACGGCACGGAAAACGGCGGATTGGACACGATCAGCTCAAAGGGCTGGTCGTCCCAATGCTGCGGGCTGAGCAAAGTGTCCTCCCGGACAATGCTGAACTTATCGAACTCGATGTTATGCAGGAACATATTGATGCGGCAAAGGTTGTAGGTGGTCAGGTCAATCTCTTGACCGTAGAAGCCTCGCTCGATATTATCCTTGCCCAGCACTTTTTCCACCTTCAGCAGCAGAGAACCGGATCCGCAGGCAGGGTCATAGACCTTGTTGATTTTCGTTTTGCCGATGGTGCCGAGGCGGGCCAGCAGCTCCGAAACATCGGCGGGAGTGAAATACTGACCGCCCTTTTTACCGGCATTGGCGGCGTACATTCCCATTAGGTACTCATACGCATCGCCGAACAGGTCGGGGTTAATACCGTCAGTGGAGAACAGCGGCATCTGGGCCACACCATTTAGCAGCTCCACCAGCACTTTGTTGCGCTTGGCGACGGTCTCACCGATGGCCTTGCTGTTCACATCAAAATCGTCAAACAGCCCCGCAAAGTCGTTTTCCGCATCGCCGCTGGCTGCACTGCTTTCGATGTGGTTGAATACCCGCTCCAGCGTTTCGTTCAGGTTGTCGTCCTTATCCGCACGGGCGAGGACATTGCAGAACAATTCGGAGGGCAGAATGAAAAAGCCCTTTTCCTGCACCAGTCCCTCACGGGCAGTCTCCGCCTCGGCGTCGGACATCTTGGCGTAGTCAAAGTCTTTGTTCCCGGCGGCGTGCTCGCCCTCGTTGATATAGGCGGTGAAGTTCTCCGAAATATAGCGGTAGAACATCGTGCCCAGCACATAAGATTTGAAGTCCCACTCTGCCACATGACCTGCGTGGACAAGGTCGGTGGCGATTTTATAGATGCGGCGGAACAGCTCGTCCCGCTCTTGATCTTTCTTTACATCAGCCATTGTAATTACTCCTTTTGGGCGATCCACGCCGCTTCGATCTCATCAAAGGGGATGTTGTTTTCTTCACAAAATGCCTTGATTTTTTTCATTGCCGTGATATTCGGCTTGGTTTTAGCGTTTTCCCAACGGTTTATCGTTCCAACGGATACATTCAGCGTTTTTGCGAAATCCTCCTGCGACAACAGGGCTTTCTTACGCATAATCCGGATCAGCTCGCTTAAAGGTGTCATCAAACAGTTCTCCTTCCAGAAGATTAACGCCACTATATCATCAACCTATCATTTTCTCAATATTTTTTAGCGAAATAGGGGAGGAACAGTCGTAAAAGCAGGTGCTGTGAGGTCATTAATGGCAGGCTGGTCGGACGAGAAATCCCATCAAGCAGGAAAGGTATATAGCAAAAATGTCATCCCCCCGCGATGCAGGGGGATGACATTTTTGGTACGCCAGACGGGATTTGAACCCACGACCTTTGGCTCCGGAGGCCAACACTCTATCCAGCTGAGCTACTGGCGCATTTATCAGCCTACTTATTATAGCAAGCCGGAACGGAAAAGTAAAGAGGAATTTTCCCATGGTTTTCGACAATGGCGCGAAACAGGAAAGAATAGAATTGACCGGCTGCTTTTCAGGGCAGCCGGTCTCGCATGGGGGGTCAACAAAGAGAAAAGGATGGAGATGGATCGATATATAACAACCGGGAAAGGGGAGCCCCGGTGTGTTACCAGATTTATTTTACAAGCTCGCGGCCCAGTTCGCGGCAGGCTTCAAGCTCGATGTCGCCGGGGGTCTCGCAGCAGATGACGCTCTCGCACACGAGAGAGATGTTCGCGCCGCGGCAGTCCTGCTCCCAAGTGCGCATCCATTCGCCGTCGCCCCAGCCGTAGGAGCCGAAGAGCGCCGCGTTCTTGCCGACAAACTGCTTCTTGCAGGAGGAGAACATCGGCTCGAAAACGTCCTCTTCGAGAACTTCGGAGCCCATGGCCGGGCAGCCGAGCGCCACGGCGTCAAGCCCGGCGAGATCGGCGGCGCTCACGGCGTCCGCGCTGAGAAGGGAGACCTCGGCGCCGGATTCCTTCATTCCCTCGGCAACGGCGTTTGCCATAGCCTCGGTGTTGCCGGTGCCGCTCCAGTAAATAACAGCTGCTTTTTTCATAACAGAATCTTCCTTTCCGGCGCATCACACCGCGACGGCGAGCTCGGCGATACCGCAGCCGGCTTCGTACCGTTCGCAATAGATGTCCGTGCATTTTTTATATTTGGCAAAAAGCTCTTTCGCTTTCTTCTCGTCGCCGTAGACCTTCCACAGGCCGCTGAGCTTGTAGTTGGCGGCGCGATTTTCGATAAAGCCCTTTACATCCTCGGGGGGATAGCTGAGAAACAGCCCGATCTCGTGTGGGAACTCTTCGCCGCTGCGCAGCTTGCGCGTGAGCGCTGCAAGACATTTTCCGCAGCTTTCGCAGGGGTAACCCTCCTGCCGGAGCAGCTCGGCGGCTTCACTGTTTTGCAGATCGCGGGAAAGCTCCGCCGGGCGGAACAGATAAAGGAGAACGTTCTTTTCGGAATAACGCAGCGGCAGCAGGCAAAGCCCTTTCGGAGCAAAGCAGCGGTTAAGCTGCCGCAAAGATTCTTCCACGGTTTTGCGGGAAGTATACGCACAGGTGAACAGGCTTCCCGTCTTGATCCCCGCCAGTGTGGGTGCGCCCAGTCGGACGATCACTTCTTCAGACATTCGTGAGTCCTCCTTCCGGGCCGCACCGCACAAAGGGGTGAGAGATAATGTGACATGGTGGAAAAGCATACATTCGGGGAAGCGTTTCCCTGTTTGCAAGGTTATCATACGCTAACCGCAATGCCGCATCCGCTCCAAAATGAGCGAACACGGCTCCAAAATGTTGTTTTTGTGTTGGAATTTGGATCAGACCGGCGCGCAGCTGTCGGCGGTCGCGCCGCTGCGGTAGGCGTTGGGGGATACGCCGATGACGCTGCGGAACGCACGGGCAAATTTGCTGGCGTTGTCGTATCCAAACTGTCCGGCGATATCGAGCACCGTCCGGTCGGTGGAACGGAGAAGCTCCGCCGCGGCGTGCATTTTCTGAGCGCGCAGAAACGCCGCCGGAGACATGCCGTAAACGCCCTGGAAGCTCTGCAATATCTGCGTGGCCGAGGTGTGGAACTTTGCGGAGAGATCCGCCGTTGTGGGGCGCTCCTCCGTGGCGGAGAGCAGATACTCGCTCACGGTGGAGGCAAGGCGCACCTGCGCGCCGGAATAGGCCGGGCGCCGCCGCTCGGTCGGTAGCGCGCTGAGAAAGAGCAGCAGCTCCAAAACCTTCACTTTAAAATACCCCTTGCGGATCTCCTCCGGCACGGAGTACAGCTCCGAAAAAATATGCTCCACGCTCGCGGACGAGCGGGCGGCAAAGTAGCCGCCGTTCGCGCAGAACTTTTCCATCAGCGCCGCCGGGCGGACGTTCACGTCCGAGAGCAGGCACGAAAGACACTCCGGCGCCTGCGCCGGGTCGATCGTTACGGTGATGCCGTGATAATGCCCGGTGGGGAAGCGCGCGGCCTCGTCGGAGACGTCGCTGCGTGAAACGGCCAGATCCCCCGGCGCGAGAAAATAGTATTCGTTCCCCATCTGCTGCTCGAGCCGTCCCTCGCGGCAGTGGCTGATGCGCATGAGCGAGATCCCCGGCGTGTGTTCGAGCCGGCACTCGTGCGCGTGTATGTCGCAGTACGCGATCTCTATGCCCGGAAATACCGGATAGGCAGTCACAACGGCCTCGCCGTCCGCGCTCTCCGGATGCCGGACGAACCGCCCGTCCGCCTCCGCCGCGACGCAGCCGGTGCAGGCGTTCTTTTCCTCTTTCATGGGTTTCAATACATCTCCTGTTAGCTAATGCTAACCATAAAATAGCACGATTTAGCCGAAAGTGCAAGAGCGGCGTCTTGACGGCGGGCGGCGAGGCGGATATTTCGCGGCTTTCTCCCGTATTTCCTTGACTTTTTTACAGCAAAGCTTTAAAATAATAAAACTTTGTGAAAACAGGAAAACAAGCAGGTTTTCCGGTCGAGAGGGAATCGATGAAGAAAAAGAATGTAAAGAGCTTTTCGACCCGCTGGGGGTTCATCCTCGCGTCGGTCGGCTCGGCCGTCGGCATGGCGAACGTCTGGGGCTTTCCGAATAAAATGGGCAGCAATGGCGGAGGCGCGTTTCTGCTCATTTATATTCTGTTCGTGCTGATCTTCAGCTATGTCGGTCTCCCGGCGGAGTTCGCCATGGGCCGCCGCGCCGCCACCGGCACGCTCGGCGCTTACGAAAACGCCTGGGCCACCCGCGGCAAAGGGGCAGGGAAGACGGGCGCGGTGCTCGGCTGGCTGCCGCTCGCGGGCTCGCTCTGCATCGCGATCGGATACGCCGTTATCGTGACTTATGTTCTCAAGGCGCTCGTGGATTCCGTTGCCGGTACGCTTATGACCGCGGATGCCGCGGCGTGGTTTTCGGACTTTTCCTCGCGGGACTTTTCCGTGATCCCGTATCATATCATTGTCGTCGCCGGAACGCTTTTGACGCTCTTCCTCGGCGCGCACAGCATCGAAAAGACGAACCGGATCATGATGCCGGTATTCTTCCTCATCTTTGTCGTCCTCGCGGTGCGCGTGGCGTTTCTGCCGGGCGCGGCGGAAGGATACAAGTTCATGTTCACGCCGCGCTGGGAGATGCTCTGCGACCCGATGATCTGGATCTGGGCGATGGGACAGGCGTTTTTCTCCCTGTCCGTCACGGGCAGCGGCATGATCGTTTACGGCGCGTACCTCTCGAAAGAAGAGGACGTTGTCGGCGTGGCGCAGCACACGGCGCTCTTTGACACGATCGCCGCCGTGGTCGCGGCGCTCGTCATCATCCCCGCGTGCTTCTCCTACGGGCTGGACGTCGGCGCGGGCCCGAGCCTCCTTTTTGTGACGCTCCCGACCATTTTGCAGGACATTCCGCTCGGCCGTCTTTTTGCGATCATTCTCTATGTCGCCATGATCTTCGCAGGCGTCAGCTCGCTGCAGAACATGTTTGAAGCGGTGGCGGAATCGCTGCTGCACAAATTCCCGAAGCTCAGCCGCAAGGCGGTGCTCGCGCTGCTCGGCGTCATCTGTCTCGGCTGCGGCATCGGCATGGAGACGATCTCCAAATGGGGCCCGTGGATGGATCTCGTGTCCATTTACATCATCCCCATCGGTGCGACGCTTGGCGCGGTCTCGTGGTTCTATGTGATGAAAAAGGACGAGCTTCTCTCCGCCATCAACACCGGAGCGGGCCGCGAGCGCGGCGCGGTCTGGTATGCCGTCGGGCGGTATGTGTATGTTCCCCTTGCCGTGATCCTCTGCTGCGTGGCCCTCTTCCGCCATGTGGCGTTCTGAATAGCGAAAAAATGTCAACCGTCCGGAGACGCTGCCTGCCGTCCCCGGACGGTTTCTTTCTGCCAAGCATGCTTCGGCAGGAGTTTCAGGATTTTGTTAAATATTTTCTTTCGGTTGAAATAACGCCGCTTTCCATGTAAAATGAAAAGAGTAATTTCTTTCCGGAGGAACGCCATGATCAGCCTTTGCAGCGATTGGGAATTCACCCACGAGTGGAGCGCCGGCTTTGCCCACGGCGAGGGACGCTTTCCGCTTGTCGATCTCCCGCACACGGCAGGGGAAGTGCCGCTGCACTATGCAAAGCCGGAGGACTATGCCGGCATCTGCGGTTACCGGCGGGGCCTCTCCGTGCCGCTCGAGTACCGCGGCAAGCGCCTCTTTCTGCAGTTTGACGGCGCGGCGCATTTTGCCGAGGTATACCTGAACGGCGAGAAGCTCGCCGAGCATGCCTGCGGCTACACGGCCTTTCGCGTGGAGATCACGTCCGCCGTGCGCTACGGCATGGAAAACCGCCTCGCCGTGCGGCTCGACACGACCGAAAATCCCGCCGTGCCGCCGTTCGGCTTCGTGCTGGACTATCTCGCTTACGGCGGGCTGTACCGCGAGGTATGGCTCGATGTCCGCGGCGCGGACGTGATCGAGGACGTGTTCGTCACAACGCCGACGCTTACGCGCGCCGAGATCGCCCTTACCGTATCCGGCAGCGGCGCCCGCCGGCGCGTCACGCTGCTCGACGCCGCGGGCGCGGTCTGCGCCATGGCGGAGGGTGACGATAATAAATATTATGTAAACTACTCAAACGCCCGCCCGTGGACGCTGGATGAGCCGAATCTCTACTCGATCCGCGCCGAGCTGCTTGACGCGAGCGGCGCCGTGACCGACGAAAAGACGGTCCGCTTCGGCTTTCGCACGGCGGAATTCCGCCGCAGCGGTTTTTATCTCAACGGCGAGCGCGTGTTCCTCCGCGGCCTGAACCGTCACCAGTGCTATCCCTACATGGGCTACGCCGCGCCCGAGGCGCTCCAGCGCGAGGACGCGCGGGTATTGAAGGAAGAGCTCTGCTGCACGGCGGTGCGCACGTCGCACTACCCGCAGAGCCGGCACTTTATCGATGCGTGCGACGAGCTGGGGCTGCTCGTATTCACCGAGCTTCCCGGCTGGCAGCACATCGGCGACGCGGCGTGGAAGCGCCGGTCGGTGGAGAATGTGCGCGAGATGGTGACGCAGTACCGTAACCATCCGTCCATCGTCCTCTGGGGCGTTCGCATCAACGAAAGTCTGGATGACGATGATTTCTACCGCGAGACGAATGCCCTGGCACATTCGCTCGATCCGTCCCGTCAGACCTCCGGCGTGCGCTATCTTGAAAAGAGCCATCTTTTGGAGGACGTATACGCCTATAACGACTTTTCGCACGACGGCACGGCACCCGGCGCAAAGAAGCGCAGCGCCGTGACGCCGGATATGGACAAGCCTTATCTTATCTCCGAGTGCAACGGCCACATGTTCCCGACGAAATCCTTCGACCCGTGGGAAAAGCGGCAGGAGCACGCGCTGCGCCATGCGCGCGTGCAGAACGCCGCCGCGTCCGACGGCGAGATCTCCGGCTGCTTCGGCTGGGTGATGTTTGATTATCCGACGCACAAGGACTTCGGCTCGGGCGACCGCGTGTGCTACCACGGCGTGATGGACGCCTTCCGCAACCCGAAGCTCGCCGCGGCGCTCTATGCCTCGCAGGGGGACAAGACGCCGGTGCTCGAGATCGGCTCGCCGATGGATATCGGCGATTATCCTGCGGGAAACATCGGTGATATCTGGGCGTTTACGAACGCCGAGGAGGTCGCGCTTTATAAGAACGACCGGTTCGTTGCCTCATTCCGCACAAAGGGCTGGGATGGCCTGCCCCACGGCCCTGTGGCGATCGACGATACGATCGGCGAGCTGCTCGAAACGCAGGAGCATTTCCCGCACGACAAGGCGGAGCTGCTGCGAAAATGCCTTGTTTCCGCCGGAAAGAACGGTCTGGCCGGGATGCCGGTCGCGGACAAGGCGCGCATGGCGTGGGCCATGGCGCGCTACAAGCTCACGATGGACGACGGCGTGGCGCTCTTCGGAAAGTACGTCGGCAACTGGGGCGGCGCGGCGACGCGCTGGCGCTTCGATGCCCGTACCGGCGGCAAGACCGTTGCGAGCGTGACGCGCGCCTCGGGCGCGGCACTGCACATGGAGGTGCGCGTGAGCAAAACGGCGCTTTGCGAAGGGGATACCTGGGACGCCGCCGCGGTGCGCGTCCGCATTCTCGATGAGCACGGCACCCCGGCCCCCTATGCGCAGCTCCCGGTGCGGTTCTCGCTTACGGGCGCGGCGGCGCTTATCGGGCCCGACACCGTGACGGCCGAGGGAGGCATGACCGGTACCTATGTGCGCACCACGGGCGAGAGCGGGGAGGCCGTTCTCCGCATTTCCGCCGCCGGTTTGCCGGAGGAAGAGGTGCGCTTCTCGATACAAGGACAAAACGTCGAACAGGAGTGAAGAATATGGAACTCTTATGGCGCGTGGAACTGGAAAACGGAGCGACTGTCACCGGCAGCACGCTGATGCAGCCGGGAGAGAACCGCATCGTCTGCGAGCTGCCGGACGATACGCTTAAAAGCGTAACCGGCGCGATGCTCTGGGATACGGAGCCGGGCGAGCGCATTTTCATCAACGGCTTTCAGAGCTGGACGTACTCGCCGGAGTGCGGTGTGAAGGACCGCACGCCCTCCTTTGCAAGTCCGCTCGCGCGCTTCAAGCCGCTGGGACTGGAGCGCTACGGCGATTACTATTTCACCGATTACCCGGAAACGCCGGGCGTGACGCACGGCGAATCCTATGCCTACTGGCGGCGCGGCGAGCATTTCCGGCTGCTCGGCTCGCTCGATGAATCGAGCGGCTACACCATGATCCGCTATGACGCCAACGCCGGAAAGCTCACGCTCTCGCGCGACTGCTGCGGCGTGCGCTGCAACGGAGAGTTCCATGTTTTTGATCTCTTCTATGCCGAGGGCGCGGAGAAGGAGGTCTATGACGGCTGGTTTGCCGCCATGGGTCTGCCGAAAAAGCCCGCAGAGCGCATTGCCGGGTATTCGAGCTGGTACAACCGCTATCAGGATATCGACGAGAAATGCATCCTCTCCGATCTCTCCGGTTGCGCCGGGGTGCTCTCCGAGGGCGATGTATTCCAGATCGACGACGGCTGGGAGCCTGCCGTGGGCGACTGGCTGACGACGGACGCGAAGAAATTCCCGAAGGGGCTGCGCGGCACGGCGGACAAGATCCATGAAAATGGCTTTCGCGCGGGGCTCTGGCTCTCGCCGTTCGTCTGCCAGAAGGATTCGGAGATCTTCCGGCGGCACAAGGACTGGCTGCTGCGTGTAGACGGCAAGCCGTGGTACTGCGGCATGAACTGGGGCGGCTTCTATGCGATCGATTTTGACCATCCGCAGGCCGCGCAGTACCTGCGCGACGTGTTCCGCCGCGTGTTCACCGACTGGGGCTTCGATCTTGTGAAGCTCGATTTCCTCTATGCCGCCGCGCCGGTCAATCTCCCGACGGAGAGCCGCGCAAAGCGCATGCGCCGCGCGATGGGTTTCCTGCGCGAGATGTGCGGCGAGCATCTCATCATCGGCTGCGGCGCGCCGCTCATGCCTGCGTTCGGGCTTGTGGACTACTGCCGCATCGGGTGCGATGTGGGGCTCGACTGGGACGGCTCGTTCATTATGAAAATGGCGCACCGCGAGCGCATCTCCACAAAGCATTCGCTGGAAAATACGCTCTTCCGCCGCGGTTTGAACGGCCGCGCTTTCGGGAACGATCCGGATGTGTTCTTCCTCCGCAGCGACAATCTCAAGCTCTCCGGCGGGCAGAAAACGATGCTTGCGCGCGCCGACGCGCTGCTCGGGAGCGTGTTCTTCACCTCCGACGACATGAACGCCTATGACGAGGAAAAGCGCGAGACCTACCGCGAGCTGCGCCGGCTGCTGGACGCGGAAAACGTGCGTGTACGCATGGACGGCATGCCGCGCATTGAATATACGCTCAACGGTGAGGAGCAGCGTCTCGCGCTGCCGTTCCTTACAGCCGATATGTGATACCCTGAAAGGAGGGGAATTTTATGGAAGAAAGACGGGAAACGAATCCCCGCGTAAACTTCCTTATCAACATTGCGTACTGGGCGGTGATCGTTGCGATCATCTTCCTGGTATTCAAGTACCTCATCAACATAATGATGCCGATCTTCCTCGCGTTCATTTTCGCGGCGATCGTGCGTCCGATCTCCCGCGCGCTGAGCCGGGAAACGCGCTATGTCCGCGGCAAGGACGGGAACAAGGTCCTCGTGAAGCGGAAATTCCATATGAACCGCAATGTGGCCGGCATCATCAGCGTGCTTGTGCTGTTCATCGTTGTCGGCGGCCTTCTGACGCTCATCGTCGTCCGCCTGACCGATACGATCGTGGATTTCGTGTCGTTCGCGCCGACGTTTTATGAACAGAGCGTCCTCCCCGGCATCACAAAGCTCTATAACTGGGTGCTGGAGGTAGGCGAACGGTTCGATGTGTCCATCATGGACGCTATTGAGCAGGCCCTGCCCGGCATGATCTCCAATCTCGGCAGCGCGGTCACCAACCTCTCCGGCAAGATCGTCAGCGGCGTCACCGGCATTGCGAGCCGCCTGCCGAGCATATTGCTCAACAGCATCATCTGCCTGATCGCCACGGTCTTTATTTCCGTGGACTTTGACCGCATCAGGCTCTTCATTCGGAAAAACCTGCCCGAAAAACCGCTGCGCGTTGCGGTGAATGTCAAGAACTCGTTCCTTGAGATGATCTGGCAGTTCATCAAGTCCTATGCCATCATCTTCTGCATCACCGTGGCGGAGATCACCGTCGGCCTTCTGATCGTCGGCGTGGGGAACCCGCTGCTTTTCGGTATCCTCATCGGCATTTTTGATGCGCTGCCCATCGTCGGCAGCGGCATGATCCTTCTTCCGTGGTCGATCATCACGCTTCTCACCGGCAACACGATGCGCGGTCTCGGCATCCTCATCATTTATGCCGTCGTTGTAATCGCGCGCCAGATCATTGAGCCGAAGATCGTCGGCAAGCACGTCGGTCTGCGCCCGATCGTAACGCTCACGTGCATGTACGCCGGTTCCAAGCTCTTCGGCGGTCTTATCGGCCTTTTTGGTCTGCCGATCACCGCCGCCATTATCATGGATCTCAACTCGAGCGGTATTTTCCATATCTTCAACTCCGTGGGGGATGACCTGAACGACGGGGACGAAACGGGAGCCGGCGAAGCGGAAACAGGCGAAGCCGGGACGAACGAATCCGGAACGGACGGAGAGAAAAACGCATGACGATCAATATTTTAGCCATTGGCGACGTTGTCGGGCAGACCGGTCTCGCCTTTCTCAAGGAGCATTTAAAGCCGCTCCAGAAGCTCAAGGGCGTTTCCTTCACCGTTGTGAACGGGGAAAACGCCAACGTTGTCGGCATCACGCCCGCGCAGGCGGACGCCATTCTCGCCGCCGGAGCGGACGTTGTGACGCTCGGCAACCACACATGGACGCGCTGGGAACTGCAGCCGTATCTCGACGAGAAGGCGCGCATCCTGCGCCCGGCCAATTACGCCCCGCAGTGCCCCGGCCGGGGCGACGCGACGTATACAACGCCGTTCGGCCCCATCCGCGTCATCAATCTTCTGGGGCGGTTTTCTCTCGATACGAACACCGATAACCCGTTCCCGACGGTGGACGCGCTGCTTGCGGAAAATCAGACGCGCATGGTGCTCGTTGATATGCACGCCGAGGCGACGAGCGAGAAGCTCGCCATGGGCTGGTTTCTCGATGGGCGCGTCTCCGCCGTGTGGGGCACGCATACGCATGTCCAGACCTCGGATGCGCGGGTTTTACCGCGCGGCACGGGATACATTTCCGATCTTGGCATGACGGGGCCGAGCGAATCGGTGCTCGGCATCGCGCCGGAGCAGTCCATCCGCAAATTCCTCGGCGATCCCCCGCGCCGGTACGAGCAGGCGAAGGGCCCCGGAAAGCTCGAGGGCGCGGTCTTCACCGTCGATACCGAGACCGGCGCATGCACCGCGGTCGAAGCAATCCGCATAACGCCATGATCCGGATCATCCATGCCGCCGATCTGCACCTGGATTCGCCCTTTGAATCGCTTGACGCGGAAAAGGCATCCGTCCGCCGCAGCGAGCAGAGAGCGCTTTTGGAGCGCATCGCGGCGGAGGTAAACCAGCGAAATGCCGATCTCCTGTTCCTTGCCGGAGATCTTCTGGACAGCGGCAGCGCCTACGCCGAGACCGGCGAGGCGCTGCTTGCCGCGCTCGGAAAGGTGCGCGTCCCCGTATTTATCGCGCCGGGAAACCATGACTGGTACTCCCGGCGCTCGCCGTATGCGCTCCTGCCCTTTTCGGATAACGTCCATATCTTCCGCACGCCCCGCCTGGAGAGCGTTTTCCTGCCAGAGCTCGGCGCGCGCGTCTGGGGCGCGGGGTATACGTCGCCCTCGTGCGAGGCTCTTCTGCGCGGCTTTCATGCCCCGGCGGAGGAGGGCGTAACGCAGCTTCTCGTGCTGCATGCCGAGCCGGGCCGCGCCGGCTCGCCGTACTGCCCGGTGACGGAGGAGGAGCTCTCGCAAAGCGGCATACGATATGCCGCGCTCGGTCATATCCATCTGGGGAGCGGCTTGCGCCGTGCCGGAAGCTGCTTTTATGCCTGGCCGGGCTGTCCGGAGGGGCGCGGCTTTGACGAGTGCGGCGAAAAGGGAATTTTGCAGATCGATATTGACGGCGAAACGGTGAAAGCCGGTTTTATCCCGACCGCTGCGCGCCGGTATGAAAAGCTGCGCGTGGAGCCGGGGGCGGACGCTCTCGCCGCGATCCGCGCCGCGCTGCCAAAAGACACGGCGGACGATGTATATAAGATCATCCTGACCGGCGAGAGTTTTGCCGCGCCGGATCTTGCCTATCTCCGGCAGGCGCTGGAACGGGATTTCTTCGCGCTCACGTTCTCGGACGAAACGGTTCCGCCGCGCGATCTCTGGCGGCGCGCCGGGGAGGACAGCCTCGCCGGACGGTTTCTGCGCCGGATGCAGCGGCGTATTGAAGCCGCGCAGACCGAGGAGGAAAAGAAAATGCTCCTGCGCGCCGTACGCTGCGGCATTGCCGCGCTCGAAGGTTGGGAGGTGCGGCTGTGATCGTGCGGAAAATGACGGCGAGCTTCGGCGTGCTGCAAAACCGCACGCTTGAGCTGTCACCGGGGCTGAATATCATTGAAGCGCCCAACGAATACGGAAAAACAACGTGGTGCGCGTTTCTGCGCGCCATGCTCTACGGCATCGACACCGCCCAGCGCGGCCGCGCCGGAAAAAAGCCGGACAAGGTGCTGTACGCTCCGTGGAGCGGTTCCCCGATGGCGGGGACAATGGAGATCACGTTCGGCGGGAAGGACATTACTCTTTCGCGCTCGACGCGCATTCCCTCGGCGCCCATGCGTGTCTTTTCCGCTGTGTATTCCCGCTCCGGTCAGCCGGTTCTCGATCTTACCGGAGAGAATGCCGGAGAAACGCTCACCGGCGCGTCACTGCCGGTATTTGAGCGCACGGCGTTCATTGGCCCGGCGGGGCTCAGCGTGCAGCAGGGCGCGGAGCTTGAAAAGAAGATCGCCTCGCTTGTCACGGCAGGGGAGGAAAGCGGCTCGTTTTCGGAGGCGGAGGCGCGGCTGCGCGCCCTGCAGCGAAAGTGCCGTTACCGTACCGGCGGCCGCCTGCCGGAGCTGGAAGCGGAAATGGCAGCGGTGAACGAAAAGCTTGCCGCTATCGACAAAACTGCCGAGGAGCTTGCGCGCGCTGAGGAACTGGCGGAAAACGCCCGGCTCTGCAGCGCAAACGCCCAGAAAAATTTCGCCGGAGCGCAGGAAAAGCGGCGCGCCGATGCGATGGCGCAGCTCGAAGCCTGCCGCGCGGCGCGTGAAAAGGCCGAAAGCGAGGCCGCGCGGCGCGAGCAGGCGTCTGCCGCGGCAGACGAGGCGCTTCGCGCCGGGATCCTCCGCGGCGCAGAGCCGGACGAGACGGCGGAAAACCGAGCCTTTGACGACGAACGGCGGGCAAAAAAAGCCGAACGCGCGGCAAACGCACGCGGCATGGGACGGTGGGTATGGATACTGCTTGTGCTTCTTGCCGGCGGCTTCGCTGCCGCGGGCTTTTTCCGCAGCGTGTTCTGGGTCGGTGCTGCCGCGGCGCTTCTCGCACTCGCGGCGGTGGGGATCGTATCGGCTTTCCGTTCGCGTGACCGTGCCGATGCCAACCGGGTGCTCCTTGAGATACTGGACCGGTACGGCGCCGAAGCGCCGGAGGATGTTCCGGAACGGTTCGACGAGTATTACGCGCAATGGGAAGAGGCCGACGCACTCGCCCGTGCGGCGGAGGAAGAGCGCGAATACGCCCGGAGCCTTGCCGAAAAGGAGCTGCGGCTCCATCAGGAACTCACGGCGATCCTCGGCGGCGATGCCGCGCCGCTCCGACCGATGTCGGAAAACGAAAAGAAGGAGCAGCTTCTCCGTGAGGAGACGGCCCGCCTGCGCGGACGGCTCGATACGCTCGGCGATCCGCTGGTCTGGAAAACCCGCCTGCGTGAGCTGGAAGCGGAACACGAACGTGTGGAATTTGAGCTGGAGGCACTGACCGCCGCGCTCGACGAGCTGGCGCTTGCCGATGAAGAGATGCGCTCGGAGTTTTCCCCGGCGCTGGCAAAAAGCGCCGCGTCGGTGCTCTCCCGGCTGACCGGCGGAGCGTATACGGAGCTCACGCTCGACCGCGAGCTGAATGCGCTTGTCCGCTGCGCCGGGGAACCGGTGCTCCATGAGAGCGCCTTCCTCAGCCGGGGTACAGCCGATCAACTGTATCTGGCGCTGCGGCTCGCGCTGTGCGATATGCTCCTCGGCGGAGAGGATCCCTGCCCGATCGTGCTCGATGACGCGCTCATCAACTTTGACGATGCGCGCACGGGCTATGCGCTCGACTATCTCGCCGAGATAGCGCAGCACCGGCAGATACTGCTCTTTTCCTGCCACAGCCGCGAAAAGCGGTATATACAAACAAAAAATGAGGACTGATGCATTTCGCATCAGTCCTCATTTTCTGTATCGGATTTTTCTTCGGTTTCCACGGCGCTGTCGGTAATGATGCGGATCACATCGTTCCGTACGGAGGCAAAACCGCCGTGCACCACGGTGTGAAACACGGCCTCGCCGTGCAGCAGCGCGTCCGCCGGGCCGTCGCCCAGCGCGAGCACCGCCGGAAGATGGCCGCGGTGAAAGCCGACCTGGCCGCCCCCGTGTCCGGTCTCATCATCGCAGACCGTGAGGTGTACGCTGTCGCAGTGAACGTCAACGGCCTCGCCGTGCGGCGTGAGAACTATGAGCTCAAGCGGTGCGGTGGAATCGTTCGTTTTTCCGGTCATGCCGTTATCCCACCCTTTCAGCGGCCCTTGGCGTATACGTCCTCAATGGAACCTGCCATGAGGAAGTCCTGCTCCGGGATGTTGTCGCAATCGCCGCCGAGAATGGCTTCAAAGCCCTTGATCGTGTCCTCAATGTGCACGAACTTGCCGGGCATGCCGGTGAAGCTCTCCGCCACATGGAACGGCTGGGACATAAAGCGCTGCACGCGGCGCGCACGGGAAACGGTTTTCCGATCCTCCGGGGAGAGCTCGTCCATGCCGAGAATGGCAATGATATCCTGCAGCTCATTGTAGCGCTGCAGTACGCGCTGCACTTCCTTGGCGGTCTGGTAATGCCGTTTGCCGACGATGTCGGGCGTGAGCATGCGCGACGAGGATTCCAGCGGCGCGACGGCGGGGTAGATGCCGAGCTCGACAATGCTGCGCGAAAGGACGGTCGTGGCGTCCAGATGGGAGAACGCAGTCGCCGGGGCGGGGTCGGTAAGGTCATCTGCGGGGACGTAGATCGCCTGCACCGAGGTGATCGAGCCGTTCTTCGTGGAAACGATACGCTCCTGCAGCATGCCCATTTCAGAGGCCAGCGTCGGCTGATAGCCGACGGCGGAGGGCATACGCCCGAGCAGCGCGGAGACCTCGCTGCCCGCCTGCGTAAAGCGGAAGATGTTATCGATGAAGAGCAGCACGTCCTTGTGGGAGTGCTCGCGGAAGTATTCGGCGATCGTGAGGCCGGCGAGCGGAACGCGCAGACGCGCGCCCGCGGTCTCGTTCATCTGGCCGAAGACGAGCGCGGTCTTGTCGATAACGCCAGACTCCTTCATTTCGTTCCAGAGGTCGTTGCCCTCACGGGAGCGCTCGCCGACACCGGCAAACACGGAGTATCCGTTGTGCTCAAAGGCGATGTTTCGGATCAGCTCTTCGATGAGGACGGTTTTGCCGACGCCGGCGCCGCCGAAAAGACCGATCTTGCCGCCCTTGGCATATGGCGTCATCAGATCGATGACCTTGATGCCGGTTTCCAGCACCTCCCCGGCGGGGACAACGTCGACAAAGTCCGGGGCGCGGTGGTGGATCGGCCAGCGGTCGGCGGCGGGGATCGGACCGGCGCGGTCAATCGGCTCGCCGGTGACGTTGATCATGCGGCCAAGCATTCCCTCGCTTGCCGGAACGGAGATCGGCGCGCCGGTATCCACGGCTTCCATGCCGCGGGACATGCCGTCCGTCGGGCGCATGGAGATGCAGCGCACCTCGCCGTTTCCGAGCTGCTGCAGGCATTCAAGCACATGAACGCTGCCGTTGATGGTGACCTCGACGGCGTGGAAAATATCCGGGACGCTGCTGTGTTCCGGGAAATGCACGTCCACAACGGGGCCGCTGATGCGAGATATGGTACCAATATTTCCGGCGGACATAAGCTATTCTCCTTGCTGCAGATTGCCGGAAGCGATCTCGATGACGCTGGCGGTGACGTCCGCCTGTCTCCGGCGATTGATGGTGGTTTCCAGTTTGGCGGCGGATTCCGTCGCGCTGTCGCAGGCGGAACGCATCGCCATGAGCGTGGCGGCCTGCGCGCCGGAGGCGTTGTCGAGCGCCGCGGCAAATACTTCGTTGTTCAGACAGGTGAGCGCGAGCCGCGCGCCGATAGCGGCGGGACTCGGCAGATACAAAATGCCATCCGGGTTCACGGTCTTATGCGACTCCGGGTCAGGCAGGATCTGCCGGTCGGTCGGCTCCTGCGAGAGCATGTTGCGGTAGCTCTGGTAAATGAGCCGCACGCGGTTCACCGCGCCCGTGGTATAGAGCTTTTTCAGATGCTCGCAGAGCGCGTGCGTTTCTTCGTAATCCGGCACATCGGAGAGAATGAACTCCTCATAGGCGAGCGAGCGCTCGCGAAGATATGCGCTCGCCTTGCGGCTGCACGAAATGATGTGCGGCGTTTCGTCCTCGGCGGCGAGCGCCCGGTCCATGAAGCGGAAAAGCTCGGCGTTGAAGCCGCCGCAAAGCCCGCGGTTGCTGCCGAACAGAACAAGACAGTTCTTCGGCGAGATCCTGTCCGCTTCGCGGCAGATCCCGAACCGGCCGAGCAGCGAGAGCATGTCGGCGCTGCCGCCGGCATAGGGGGTGAACTCCTCGCGGACCTTGCTCACGCGCGAGTACTTGATCGTGGCGGCGGTGCGCATCGCTTCGGCGAGCTGACCGGTGGCGCGGATGCTTTTCAGCCGCTTTCTGAGCTGCTGCAGTCCTGCCATCAGAGCGCCTCCGCAAACGCGGTGAGCGCGGCATGGAGCGCGGCTCTGGTATCGTCGTCGAGCTTTCTGCCGGTTTTGAGCGTTTCGGTGAGAGCCGGCTCCTTCGTGATGAACCACGAGAAGAGCTGGGATGAGAAGTCGTTGAGATCATCCGCTTCCACCTTGTCGGCGTAGCCGCCGGACACGGCGAAGATCAGCAGCGCCTGCTGCCAGTCGTGAAGGGGAGAGAAGCGGTCCTGCCGGAGAGCGGCCATCATCTTGGCACCCGCGGCAAGCGTTTTGCGCGTCGTCTCGTCCAGATCAGAGCCGAACTGCGTGAAGGAGGCAAGCTCGCGGTACTGGGCAAGACCCGTGCGCAGCGAGGAGGCAACCTGCTTCATGAGCTTCGTCTGCGCTGCGCCGCCGACACGCGAGACCGAAAGACCGACGTTGACCGCCGGGCGCTGGCCCTCGTTGAAGAGGTCAGTTTCGAGGAAGATCTGGCCGTCGGTGATGGAAATGACGTTCGTCGGGATGTAAGCGGAGATATCGCCCGCCTGCGTCTCGATGACGGGCAGCGCCGTGACGCTGCCGCCGCCGGCCTCAGCGTTGATGCGCGCGGCGCGTTCGAGCAGACGGGAATGCAGATAGAAGATATCGCCGGGGTACGCTTCGCGTCCGGAAGGACGGTGCAGCAGCAGGGAGATCTCACGGTACGCTACGGCGTGCTTGGAGAGATCGTCGTACACGATCAGCACGTCGCGGCCCTTGTACATGAAATACTCGCTCATCGCCGCGCCGGCAAAAGGCGCGATGTACTGAAGCGACGCGGAATCGGACGCCGTGGCGCACACGATCGTCGTATACTCCATCGCACCGGAGGCTTCCAGCCGCGCGGCAATCTCCGCAACGGTGGCGCGCTTCTGGCCGATGGCAACATAGATGCAGAGCACATTCTGCCCCTTCTGGGCGAGAATGGCGTCGATAGCGATAGCGGTTTTGCCGGTCTGACGGTCGCCGATGATGAGCTCACGCTGGCCGCGGCCAATGGGCACAAGTGCGTCGATCGCCTTGATGCCGGTGTGCAGCGGCACGGAGACCGACTGCCGGTCGGGAATGGCGGGCGCCTGGAATTCGATGGGCCGGGTCTCGGTGCTCCAGATGCGGCCCCGGCCGTCGATGGGCTTGCCGAGCGCGTCCACAACGCGGCCGAGCATCGCCTCGCCGACGGGCACGCTTGCCATCTTGTTCAGACGGCGCACGCGGCTGTAGCTGTCCACATGGTCGTAGCGGCCAAAGATGATGCAGCCGACGCGGTCAGCCTGAATATCCATGACCATGCCGCGCTCGCCGTTGACGAACTCGACCAGCTCGCCGTACATGATGTCGGCGAGACCGTCCATCCAGCAGATGCCGTCCGACACGCTGAGCACGCGGCCGACCTGGAACACGTCGATGCCGAGCTTCATATGGTGCACGGCGTCGAGCATACCGGCGCGGATGGAATCCGCGTCCGTCTCCGTGAGAGGCCGGTCGTTGAGCGCTTTGCCGAGACGGTAGAGCTTGTTGGAGATGGTGTAATCGTAGATCGTATCGCCGATGCGGAGCTGCAGCCCGCCGATCAGCTCTTCCTTTTGCCGCACCCAGTAGGAGATCTTCCCTCCGGCGGCGGCGACGAGCGCTTCAGCACGCTTGCGCACCTTCTCGACGGTCTCGTCGGGAAGTACGGCGGCGGAGGTGAGCGTCACATACAGCACGCCCTTGCGGGAGATGTAGGAAACGTCGCCGGGCGTCAGATGGATCTGCGCGAGGATCTGCTCGACTGCCGCGTTCTGACGGGCAAGCTTGGAAGCCTGATATTCCGCCGAGCGCATGTGCTGCTCGGCGAGAGTGAGGACCTGCTCAATGATCTGCGCACGGGTCGTAAAGAGCATTTCGCGGCGCTGGTCGGCGGCGTCCGCCTCATACTGCGTATCGAGCTCTGCAAGAGCGGCCTTTCCGTCCTTTTCCGCCGCGGCCAGCTCGGACTTGAGCGCCGTGTCGTCCGGCGCGGGCATCTCCGGCAGCGGCTCGGGAGCGAACGGCGTTTCCGCTTCGTCCAGCTCACGCGTGATCTTCTCCCGGCGGGAGCGGAAGATCTTCACGATGGATTTTCGTCCGACGAGATAAATGAGCCCCGCAAGGATCAGAAGATTGATAACGGCATATACAAAACGCATAATCATTTCGTCCTGTTCGTAGTAGCATTCGTATGCTCACCGGCGGTGAGATGCTCTATGTCGGCATACGGCGCCGCGATCGTTTCCGCATCCACGGCGGAGTGGCGATCGTCCTGCCAGTGCTGCAGATGGTTCACGAGATCAAGCGCCAGATCGGAGAGCTGCGGTTCCAGCTCGCGGGTGATGCGTTCGGATTCTTCGGCGAGCGCGGCGCGGTTTTCTGCGAGCCGCTGCGCGGCCTCGGCGCGCTTTTGCGTCGTTTCGCGGCGCAGTTCCTCCTGCGCTTGCTCGAGCGCCTCCGCGTCGGACTGACGCAGCTGCGCTTCCTGCGCAGCGCGCTCGTCCGCAAGGCGGCGCGCTTCCGCTTCGTATTCCGTGCGTGCGTCCTCCTTCGCCTTGCGCGCGGCCTCGATCTTCGCATTGCGCGTATCCATAAAGGTCAGCATCGGCTGAAAGAGCAGTTTTTTCAGAATGAGCATCAGAGCGAAAAAGCATAGAACCGTCCATACGATGAGAGATGGTTCGATCGTCATAGCTGCGTGCCTCTCAGACCTTGGCGACGAGCATAAAGGCGATCAGCAGGCCGTAAATGGTGAGAGCCTCCATCATGGCCATCGAGATGATGAGCGAGGAGCGGATCTCGCCGGCGGCGTCGGGCTGGCGGGCAATGCTCTCCATGGCGGCGGCGGCGGCCTTGCCCTGTCCCAAACCGGGACCTATGGTGCTGAAGGCGATGGAAATGGCGGCGGCAATAGCAATGATGGCGGAATCGGTCATGGTAGTATATCTCCTTACAAAAATATTCTTTATTCTTTTGCTTTTGAGAGACGTGCCGTTATTCGGTGGCCTCCTGCAGATAAATGGAAACGAGCGTCGTGAAAACGATGGCCTGCAGCGCGCAGAAGAGCAGCGAGAGCACCATCATCACGATCGGCGCGCCGATGGGAAAAATCTCATAGAGCTGTTCCGTGACGGTCTCTTCGCCGAAGATATTGCCGAACAGACGCAGCGCCAGCGACGCGGGCTTGATGAACTCATCCAGAAGGAGCAGCGGCAGCATGATCGCGATGGGGGAAATAAAGCGCTTGAGATAGCCGAGAAAGCCGCGCGCATGGATGCTTGAGCCCTGCAGGTAGAAAAACGTGATGATGCTGAGACCAAGCGTTACCGAAAGCGACGAGGTCGGCGCTTTCCAGTAGTCCGTCAGACCGGCGCCGGGGATGAGCCCGGTGTAGTTGCCGAAAATGATGAAAATGAAGAGCGAGCCGAGAAACAGAAGGTGTTTTCGGGACTCTTTTTTTCCGAGAATACCGGCAAAGTAGTTGTCGAGGTATTCAACGCCCGTCTCGATCACATTCTGGAATTTGCCGGGCCGCTCGCGCATATGGCGCGTGGCGAGCAGCGAGATCACGGTGACGGCGGCCAGAATGACCCACATGCCGATCACCTCGCCGGTCACATCCAGAATTCCGAAAATCGGGATCACAACACGGGATTCACCCATTGAGATCTTCTCCCTTCTTATCCGCCGCGGCGGATTTGGACTTTTTATCGTTGCGCCGTGCCAGAAGCATGGCAAAAACCATGGAAAGAGCGGTCAGACCGAGCGCCGCGCCGACGAGCGGCGCCGTAACGTCCCAGCCGAGAGCGCGCGAACCAAAGAAAACCAGAACAAGATAGGCAACATTGAACAGCTGCCGTACTGCGGAGAACGAAGCGAAAGCCGCAGGCTTTTTGTCCAGCAGCCGGGCGGAGAGCAGGGCGTTGAGACCGGCAACGACGGCGCCGCCGAGAAAGGTGAGCAGCCCCTGCACAATAGGTTGATCCATGAATTTTCCTCACATTACATAAGAAGACATTTAAAAACCAAATCGTATTATAGCACACGAAAGCGGAAATGAAATAGATAAAATATAGAAAGAATCAATCAAAAGAACATCATTCTTCGCCATAAAGCAATATAAAGCTCTCGTAGTGATCCTCGGTATAATAGATAAGCCCATCATTGGAGTATACGATGCGCTTCGCTCCGCGCGAGGCGGCGTGCAGCGTGTCGATATCGCACTCATGGTACTCCCGCCCGGGCGCGTCCGGCAGAAGTCCTTCGTAGTTTCCGAACCGGTCGCCGCCGATGCATTTGCCGTCGGCGTAATCGTCCAGCCCGCCACCGTTCCAGCCGAGCGCGCGGGCATCTTTCTTGGTGATGAAGTTCTGCGGCAGATGACCGTAGAGATGCAGATAGAGCGCCACATCCTCCGCCGAGGTATACTCCCCGCCCTCGTCGAGCGGAGCCGGGGAGGACTTGTCCGACTCGCCCGGAGAGACGGCGTCCGCTTCGGCATCCGACGGGGCGTCTGCCGCGGGGACGGCGTCCGCAGCGGGGGCGGCAGTGCAGGACGGCACGTCCGGCACAGCGCCGCCGCAGCCGGAAAGAACGGAAAAGACGAGCAGCAGTGCGAGCAGAGCGCCGGTGAGACGAGTAAGACGACGCATAAATTAACCTCCGATTTTTGCCGACAGATATCACATGTAATGTAGCATAGCGACGACGAAAAAGCAATTGACAGAATGACACGAAATCTGTTATATTTACTCCACACGAAAATATTCTCGCAAGAGAATATAACGAGAGGAGAACATCCATGAAAAAAACACTTGCCCTGCTTCTTGCACTGGTGATGCTGTTCAGCCTTGCCGCGTGCGGCGCGGCGGAACCGGCTCCCGCGGAGCCCGCACCCGCGGCGACGGAAGAGCCTGCTGCAACGGAAGCCCCGGCGGAAGAACCCGCCGAAGAGCCCGCTGCCGAAACGGTCATGTTCATCGATTCGTGCGGACGCGAAGTTGAGCTGCCCGCCAACATCACAAAGATCGCTCCCAGCGGCACGGTCGCCACGATGATCCTTGCGGCGTTCGCGCCCGAAGAGCTCGTCTGCGTCGGTACCCAAGTGAGCGAAAATCAGGTCCCGTATCTTTATGACGGCATTGCCGATCTGCCTGTGACCGGCCAGCTGTACGGCGGCAAGGCCACGCTGAATCTTGAAGAGCTTCTCGCCACCGGCGCGGAGGTCATCATCGACCTCGGCGATTTCAAAAAGTCCATTGCGGACGATCTGACGGCGCTTCAGGAGCAGACCGGTCTGCCCTGCGTCTTCATTGAAGCTGATCTTACCCACTTGGCGGACGCCTTCCGCACGCTCGGCACCATCCTCGGCAAGGAAGAGCGCGGCGAAGAGCTTGCCAAGCTCGTTGAGGAGACCATGACCATGGCCGCCGAAAACAGCGCGAAGATCGCGGAGGATCAGCAGCTTTCCGTGCTCTACAGCTCCGGCAGTGATCCTCTCGGCACGAACGCCGAGGGCTCTTCTCAGGCGCAGGTGCTCGGTATTGTCGGCGCGAAGAACGCCGTTGTGCTCGAGGATGTCAGCAACAAGGGCGGCGGCAACATGATCAACATGGAGCAGCTCTACAACTTTGATCCCGATGTCGTTCTCGTGACCGACGCCGCGGCTCTGGAGATCATTGAGACCGAGGCCGCGTGGCAGGAGCTGCGCGCCGTGAAGGACGGCAGGGTCTATACTGTGCCGTGCGATCCCTACTGCTGGCTGTCCGCGCCCCCGTCCATGAACATGATCCTCGGTGTGTGGTGGCTCGGCAATCTGCTGTACCCGGAGGTCTATGACTACGACATGACCGCCAAGGCGCAGGAGATCTATAAGGTCTTCTGGAACTACGACCTGACCGCGGAAGAAGCCGCGGCCATGCTGGGCTAAAGCCTTCAAACAACCCCCCGCTTCGCTGGGGGAGCTGTTTGAAAAGACAAATGGATCATCCCCCGCAGACGATGTCCGCGGGGGATGATCTTATGTACGTATGAGTTTATGGGATATATGCTGCTTATCCGTGCATCGGGCAGCCGTGGTGCGCGGGCATTTCGCCCTCGCGGATCTCGGCGCGGCAGAGGATCAGCTCACCGAGAATGCTCACGGCGATCTCTGCCGGGGTGACGGCGCGGATGGGCGTGCCGATCGGCGTATGCACGGCCTTTAGCGCCTCCTCCGGAATGCCGCGGTCCATGAGCGTTTTGTTGACGAACACGATCTTGCTGCGCGAGCCGACGACGCCGAGGTAGGCGTGCGGCGAGCGGAGCACCTGCTCCTCGATAATGAGATCGCCGGAATGGCCGTTCGTCATCACGACAACATAGTCCTCGGCGGTGAGCGTTACGGACTCGGCAATGTTATCATAATCGCAGACCATAGCGTCCTCGGCTCCCTTGAAGAGCGAAATGTCGGCAAAAGCCGGACGGTTATCGAGTACAACGCAGCGGAAATCCACCGCGCCGAGCATGGGTGTGAGCGCCTGCGTGATGTGGCCGCCGCCGAAGATCACAACACGGTTGAAGAGCGGCAGCGGTTCGGCGTAACAGGTGCTTGTGACGACCGTATGCGTCGTGCAGAGCGCGGCGCGCTCTTCCTCGCTTACGCCCTCGCCGCAGAGAAGGCCTTCCTCACCGTACAGGCTCGGCACACTGCCGTCGAGCGGGAGGACGAGCCAGCCGTGCTTGCCCGCTTCGATACGGTCGCACACGGCGCCTGCAAGCAGGCTCCAGCGGAGATCGTCGGCGCTCACATACTCGAAGAGCACCGTAACATCGCCGCCGCACTGCATGCCGATGTCCTCTTTATCGTTGGGCCGGAGCACAAACTCATGCACGGCGCTCTCACCGGCTTTGAGAAGCTCCATCGCCTTTTTCTCCGACTGATATTCCACGGCGCCGCCGCCGATCGTGCCGGTGATGCGGCCCTTTTCGCCGACGAGCATCGCTGCGCCCGCGCCGCGCGGCGCGCTGCCGCGATCGGCGATGACTGTTACGAGCATAGTATTGCGCTCTTCTTCGATTTCATAAAGCAGCTTGGAAAAAATCCTTCGCATGGGTATTCCTCCTGACTTGTGATATGCGGTAAATTCCTGTATACTGAAACTAATTATACTCCGGCGAAAACAGAAAGGCAAGGTACAATCCGTATGGAACTTTATGAAGCGTTTATTTCTTCCTTACCGGCGCATCTGCGCGTTACCATGGCGGTGCGCGGGCGGTATCAGGCATATGTGGAAACGGAGGGCGGCGCGGGGCTTGCCTCGCTGCCGCTGCCGGGAAAAAAACCGTATGGCGACGCGGCCGTCTGTACGGACTGGCTGGGAAAGCCGCTGCGCGATCTTGCAGCGCAGCTCGGCTCGGACGATATGTCACTCTCGGCGCTCGGCTGCGCGGCGGTGAACGCATGGTTCAACCGGCGCGAGAGCATGGAGGCCCTCGGCGTTACGCTCTATCCGCCGGAGATCGACGAGGGCGACGTGTTCCGCACGCTGAAACCGGAGTGCGCCGGGAAGCTCGTTTCCACGGTAGGCCACTTTCGCGGCGGCGAAAAGCTCGCGGGCATGCGGGAGCTGCGCGTGTTTGAAAAGGACCCGCGCCCCGGCGACTATCCGGAATGGGAGGAGGACCGGCTGCTCCCCGGCTCCGATGTCGTTGTCATCACCGGCATGGCGCTCACGAACGGCACGATGCCGCACATCCTTGAGCTTTGCCGCGACTCGCAGATCGTAGCGTTGAGCGGGCCGAGCGTTCCGGTATCGCCGATCTGGTTTGATTACGGCGTGACGGCGCTTTTCGGCACTCTCTGCTGGGACATCCCCGGCTGCCGGAAAGCGATGCGTTACGGCGGCCATAAGGACACCTGGAAGTACATGGGAAAATCGGTGCTCCGCAAATAAGAAGAAAAGGCTCTGTTTCCGGAGAAACAGAGCCACAACCTGTCGAAGAAGCCTCGCAGAGTTTGCGCCCGCAGGCGCAAATAAAGTTCAAAGCATTTTTGCCGGCGGCGTGTACGTCGGCAAAAATACTTCTCGGCTCGCAAACGTGCGAGCGAAGCGAGTGCGCTGCGGCGAGCCGCAGCCTTTTCAAACGAGAGCCCAACGCAGTGGGTCTCGTTTGAGAGCTTGTCAAAAATTCTTTTTTGACAAGCTCAGGCTCTGTTTCCAGAGAAACAGAGCCTTTGCTTTTTTCAATAGGGGCGATGATTTAGCCGCCGTAGCCATAGCCGAAGCCGAACGGGAAACCGCCGTAGGAACCGGAGGACTGCTGCTGGTTCGAGGACGACGTGGGATCGGCCAGAGCGCTCTTCTGCTGCTCGCCGACGGTGAGTGTGAGTGTAAGCTGCTCGCTCTCACCCTGCCGGTAGACAGTGAGCGTCATCTCGTCGCCGGGCTGACTGGCGGAGACGATCTTCACAAGCTCGCTGCTCGTTGTGATCTCCTCGCCGTTTATGGCGGTGATGATGTCGTTGATCTTCAGTCCGCATTCCGCAGCGGGGCTGTTCTCACTGACGGCCTTGACCGCCGCGCCCTGCGGGAGACCGTAGCTGACCATTTCGCTGCTCACGGTCGTGACGGAAACGCCGATATACGGCTTGACGATATAGCCCTTTTCAATGATGCTCGTGATGATGTTCTTCACGTGGTTGATCGGAATGGCAAAGCCGATGTTGTCGATGGACGCGCTGCCCGAAGAAGAGGAGGAGCTGTACTTGGCGTTCGTGATGCCGACGACCTCGCCGTAGCTGTTGAAGAGCGCGCCGCCGGAGTTGCCGGAGTTGATGGCGGCGTCGGTCTGGATGAGATCCATCGTTGTGCCGGAGGAGAGCGTGACCTCGCGGTCAAGCGCGCTCACGTAGCCGACGGTGAGCGAGAATGTCAGCTCGCCGAGCGGGTTGCCGATCGCCATGACCTCGTCGCCGACATAAAGATCATCGGAGCTGCCAAGCACGACCGGCGTGAGACCGGTAGCGTCGATCTTGAGAACGGCAATGTCGTTGCTCTCGTCATAGCCGACGATCGAGGCGCTGTAGGAGGTGTTGTCGTAAGTCGTTACCTGCACGCTGCTGGAGTTTTCGATCACGTGGTAGTTTGTGAGAATGTAGCCGTCCTCGGTCAGAATGAAGCCGGAGCCGGAAGCGGCACTCGTTGTCTGATAGCCCCAGTAGTTCGTCGTGATCGAGGTCGTGATGCCGACGGTGGAATTCACATTCTGCGCATATACCTCGCGCGGCGTGAGCTTCTCGGAGGTATCGGTACGCGCGGTATTCACCTTTTCGGTCTGCCGCTCACCGACGTACATAGTCGTGCCGGTCGAGGGGGTCTGGTTTTCCGTGTTATTGCGCAGCAGAAGCGTTGCGCCGACGCCGAGGCATCCGCCCAGCAGCGCACACGCGAGGGCGATGGCGATGATCTTTCCGGCGGAGAGTTTCTTCTTTTTCTTCGGCGGCTCGGGGGAATACGAATAGCTGCCGGGAATGCAGCCGCTCTGCGAACCGGAGGAGTACTGTGAATCGGCGTTATGCGCCCCCGCGGTATAATCGCTCTGCGTGCCGCGCTCCGGCGTGTACCGGTACGTGCTGCTTTCGTTATTTTCGGTATTGGGATCGTTGTTCTCGTACATGGAAAACACCTCTTGTTTCATTTCTTGGCTGTATCCTATCACGGAATTCTGAAAAGAACCTGAAACTATCTTGAACAATTTGTGAATAAAAAAATCGCCGAATTTTCATTCGACGATTTTTTGTGATCCGAAATCAGAGCTGCTTCTGGGCGTTGATCTTGATGCCAGGGCCCATGGTGGTGGCGGTCACGCAGCTGCGGATATACTGGCCCTTCGCGGTTGCGGGCTTCGCGCGCAGGATGGCGGTGATGAGAGCGGTGTAGTTCTCAAGCAGCTTCTCCGCGCCGAAGGAAGCCTTGCCGATGGGGCAGTGGATGATGTTGGTCTTGTCGAGACGGTACTCGATCTTACCGGCCTTGGACTCCTTGATGGCCTGCGCCAGGTTGGGGGTCACGGTGCCGGCCTTGGGGGAGGGCATGAGACCCTTGGGGCCGAGGACCTTGCCGAGACGGCCGACAACGCCCATCATGTCGGGGCTGGCGATGACGACGTCGAAATCGAACCAGTTCTCGCCCTGGATCTTCTGGACGAGCTCCATGCCGCCGACGTAATCCGCGCCGGCTTCCTTGCACTCCTCTTCGCGCTCCGGCTTGCAGAACACGAGAACCTTGACGCTCTTGCCGGTGCCGTTGGGCAGGACGATAGCGCCGCGGACCTGCTGGTCAGCGTGGCGGGAGTCAACGCCGAGCTTCACGTGCAGCTCGACGGTCTCGTCGAACTTCGCCTTGGCGGTCTTGGTGACAAGCTCGAAAGCCTCAGCGGGCTCATACTGGGCGCTTTTATCGATGAGCTTCGTGCTCTCTTTATAATTTTTACCTCTGAACACTTCATTATCCTCCTAAAATGTGGTTTTTCGGAAGGTTACTTCCTCCCACGTTTGCCAGCTCAGTCGCCGACGACGACGCCCATGGAGCGGCAGGTACCGGCGATCATGCTGATGGCGGACTCGATGTCGGAGCAGTTGAGATCGCGCATCTTCTGCTCGGCGATCTTGCGGACATCTTCCTTGCTGATGGTGGCGACCTTGTCACGCTGAGGCACGCCGGAGGCGGTCTCGATGCCGCAGGCCTTCTTGATCAGCAGAGCCGCGGGGGGCGTCTTGGTGATGAAGGTGAAGCTGCGGTCGGCGTAAACGGTGATGACGACCGGGATCATAAGACCCATATCGCCCTTGGTACGCTCGTTGAAGTCCTTGGTGAACTGGGAAATGTTCACGCCGTACTGACCGAGAGCCGGGCCCACAGGGGGAGCCGGAGTCGCTTTGCCGGCGGGAACCTGGAATCTGACATAGCCAACTATTTTCTGTGCCATAATTAAGCACCTCCAGAATTATTCTTCTTTTACCGGTTCAACCTGGTCGAGTTCCAGATCGATCGGCGTCTCCCTGCCGAACATGGAGACGATGAGGCGGACGCTGTTCCCCTCGGGGTCGATCTCGTCCACCGTGCCGAGGAAGCCTTCCAGCGGGCCGTCGATGACCTTGACGGTATCGCCAAGCTCAAAGCCCACGGAAATCTCTCTGCGCTCCACACCGAGATCGAGGATCTCCTGCTCGGTCAGAGGAACGGGTTTTCCGTCGGAGCCGACGAAGCCGGTGCAGCCGCGGCTGTTGCGCACGAGATGCCAGCTTTCGTCCGTGAGCACCATCTTCACCAGCACGTAGCCGGGGAATACCTTGCGCTCGACTTCCTTATCACCGCCGTCGGTATGCTCAACGACCGTCTCCAGAGGGATGTTGACCTCCTGGATGAGATCCTGCATCTGGCGGTTTTCCGCCGCCTTCATGATGGAAGCGGCTACCGTGTTCTCATAACCGGAGTATGTGTGGACCACATACCATTTTGCGTTCTCTGCCATCCGGCTTACACCAATGTGATCAGCGCTTCGACAGCGGCCTTGGCCAGAGAGTCAAAGCCCCAGAGCACGAGAGCGGCGGCGGCCATAACGACCAGCGCGACCAGCGTGTTCTTGCCGAACTGCTTGGGGGTGGGCCAGACGACTTTTTTGAGCTCGCTCTTCATTTCGCGGAACCACTTGGCAACGCGCTTGAAAAAGCCGAGCTTCTTGTCCGTCCGCTTGACGGCTGCGCCCTTCGTCTGAGGGGCGACGGGTTTCTTTTCTTCGTTAGCCATTGGATGCATCCTTTCTCACGTCTGTCATTACTTCGTTTCGACGTGCTTGGTGTGCTTGCGGCAGAAGGGGCAATACTTATTCATCTCGAGCTTTTCGGGAGAATTTTTCTTGTTCTTCATGGTGTTGTAGTTCCGCTGCTTGCACTCGCTGCATCTCAGGGTGATCTTGATTCGCGAACCTGCTTTCGCCATTATTTCGGCACCTCCTTGTAAAATTTACGCAGCGCTTTCCGCGCGCGTATGCCTCCCTGTATGGGCCGAAAGAGCATAAAAAATAAACCTCTCGACCGACAGGTAGGGTTAATATAACACAAACCGCCTGTCCGGTCAAGGGAATTCAACGAAAAAACCTCGGTTTTTTTGGCGTATTTTCTCTGCCGTGCCAAGGAAAAACGCCCCGGCGTTTTCCGCCGGGGCGCAGGAAAGGGGCAGGGTTATTTTTCGCCGTCTTTCGGGGTTTCTTCCGCGGGAGCAGCGCTCTTCGCGGCGGCTTTGGCCGCGGCCTTCTGCGCGCGCTTTTCGGCTTTCGCGGCACGCTTTGCCGCCCGCTTTGCGGCACGCTCCGGACGGTTCTTTGCGCGGCGGCGGATGAGCCACACGATCAGCACGACGACTGCCGCGAGCGGCACGAGCCACGGGAGGCTCGTCACGAACCAGAGGAACAGATCCTGGAAGAACTCGCCCACGTCCTTGAGTGATTCGGAAAAGCCGCGGGTCATGCGCTCCCAATAGGTGAGCGTGATCGTCGGCTCGGGCGTATACTTGGTCACCTCGGAAACGTAGAGCGACACGGTGGAGTAATTCACCTGATGATCGTAGTAGCGGAGCTGACCGGTGAGCGAGTCGATCTCATACTGCACGTCGGTGAGCTGCTGCTGAATGGCGAGCATATCCTCGACCGATTTGGCAACGGCAAGCATCTCAAGAAGCCGGGTCTCCTGCGTTTTATAGGCTTCGAGACGACTCTGCGCGTCGTAATATTCCATCGTCACGTTCTGCATGTATGTGTTGCAGTAGGGAACGTTGCCGAATTCGGAGAGGGAGCCGGTAAGCACGGAGAACTTGTCGCTCGGCACACGGATGAGGAAGGACGCATAGCGCCCGCCCGTATTGCCGCGGGAGATGCTATAGTAGTTGTTGCCGGAAATGGTCGAGCTCTCCATAAAGCCGCCAAGCTTTTTGACAAGTGCGCGGATCTCCTCGATCGAATGCTCAAATTCGGTCGTTTCGAGCGTCGCGTCGGCGCTGTAGATGATCTTCTCGCTCATGTCGGCGATATCGGCTGCCGAGTCTCTGACATCTTCCTCATAGAAGCCGCCGTCCTCGGCGGCAAGATTGCCGAAACCTCCGGGGGCACTGGCGGGCGACGGCATCGACTCCGATTCCATCGGCGTGTCCGGCCTTGACTCCTCCATGGGGGCGCTGCTGATCCTTTCGCTGTAGCAAGAATCGGTCATGCTCGCCGTTTTCGCTCCGCATCCGGCGAGACCGAGCGCAAGCACAAGCGCGAGCGCCAGCGCAAGGAGCTTCGTTGTCCTTTTCATCGGGTGTACCTCCTTCAAAAGTTTATTGTATGCTTCTAATACTAAGACGGCGGCACTGGAAAAAAAGTTCCGGCATACAGGAAAAAAGAGAGGAAAAAACCTCTCTTACTCCCGATATAGGCGTGGAATGCTCTCCTTGAGCATGGTGATGACCTCACAGGGATGCCCGCCGTACAGCGCAGCATAGTCGCCGACGGACGGAACATCGGGGCCGGTGCCGAAAACGGTCACCTCGTCGCCGAGCTCTGCGTCTGGAATGTCCGTAAGATCGAGCGCGGCGAAGCTCATCGAGAGCTTGCCGATCACATCTGCGCGCTGTTCCCGAATGGACATCCATGCGCCCGTGCACAGCGAGCGGATCAGCCCGTCGCCGTAGCCGACACCCGCGATGCCGACGGTCATATCCCGTGGCGCGACGTAAGTCATCCAGTAGCCGATACTCGTCCCCTTTGGCACGCGCTTTATTTGCAGCAGACGGGTCTTGAAGTGCGCGATGCTGCGCACGCCGAGGGCATCGTATCCGGCCTGGATGCCGAGCAGCGCCGAGGTGAGACGGACATAGTCCATCCGATACTCCGGGTGGGAGAGGAAGAGAAGACTGCTCTCACAGTGCATTTTCAGCCCCAACCCATCAAACCGGCGGCCGAAGCACCGGAACATTTCGAGCTGTTCCACGTTGCGGTAGTCCATTTCCGGCTCCATCATGCCGGAGATGTGCGTCATCAGCGCCTCGTTCGTCAGATGGCGGAGCGAGAGAATGGAGCGCACCTCACGCTCGGCCTCATCCTCCCGCCCGGGGACGGGGATGCCAAGCCGCGATAGGCCGACGTCGAGCTTTATGTGCGTGCGCAGCACGCCCTGGGCGTTTTCTGCCTGCGCGTCCATGAGGCGCGCGTGCACGGCGTCAACGACGGGAACGATGATATCGTTTTCCATGGCCTCCGGCACGCAGAGCGGGTCGATCGGGCCGAGCAGCAGGATCGGCGCGGTGATCCCCGCGCGGCGCAGCTCCAACGCTTCGGCAAGATCGGCGGTGGAGAGCATCCGGCAGCCGCAGCGCTCAAGCTCCTGCGCGATGTGTACCGCGCCCAGCCCGTAGGCGTTGGCCTTGACAACGGCGATGGGCATGCATCCGTCGCTGCACATGGATTCTATGATGCGGTAATTCTGCCGCAGCGCGGCAAGGTCGATCTCCAGCCAGCAGCGGCTTTCCGGAGGGATGATGGGCTTCATGTTTCGTATCCTTTTCCCTATAATATAAAAAAAATATATATTATATAAAACAACGTGGTTATGTTTCTTTACAGGAAATTATCCGCGCACGGTGTCACACCGTCGTCCTCTGGAGCATCACCGTCGGCGATGCGTTCGGACGGGTCGCCGGCGGCCATCTCTTCGGCGAGCTTTCGCTCGAGATAGCCGTTGTAAGCGTTCATGAATTCGAGCGCAGTGTCCAGTATGGCGGGGTCGAGCGAGTCGAAAAATTCGCGGTCGCGCTGCTCCCAGTTCAGGTGGCGCAGCCGGTGCTGGCGGAACAGCTCGCGGCCGTAAGGCGTTAACTTATAGTAGATCTCCTTCTGGTTGCCCGGAAGCTGGTAGGAAATGGCGGCGTCTTTGGCGATTAGCTTGCGAAGAATCTTGGAAACGGCGCTGCGCGTGAGATCCATTTCATCGGCGATGCGCGCTGCGTTGGGGTGCTTCATGCGCCCGATGCAGTCGATGCAGTTGAGCTCCGAGTTGCCGTACCCGCTGAGAATCTCCCGCGAGTGCAGCTTGCTCATGATATCGGCAGAGTTCGCATAGCGTCGGAATTGTTCAAGGATCAATTCGCTTTTTGTCATGGCGGCCTCCTGTGGTAAACCTGTATATTTGATATTATGGTATCATCTTTTTTTCACCGTTTCAATAGCTGCGGAGAAAATTGTAGAATGTGTCCTTAATGATACAATGTGGAAACAAAAAAATCCGGATATTAGCGAACGCTAATCACAACACGAAGCTTAAAAACGTAATAATATTATAATATATGTTGAAAAACAGACATGCTGATAAAATGAAATCCAAAATCATGCCGCGATACGGATTCAAAAATAATGTTAACCAGGACACAAAAGTATTGACAAAATACGAAGAAACGCCTATAGTACGACCCATAGAGATCGGGGAAACCGATACGGTGTCCCCGCTGTACCGAAAGGAGATACGGCAATGCCCAAGACCCCTATCACAGCAAAGTTCATCCGCGTGCCCGTGGAAGGCGGGCGTCTTCCGGTAGCGCCCGCATTTGACGATTTTCTGGACGCAAAACACATGGTCGTCGTAGAGCTCGGCATGCAGAAGGGCAATCTGCTGCCGGAGTATTTTGATGCGGAGAAGATCGCAAAGATGGTCGAGGAGATCAACGCCTTCAACGCCGCCTGCCGCAAGGCCGGCATTCCCATTGTGCACGCCGGATACAAGTTCCGCAAGGGCGGGCTCGATCTGGTGAACGCGCAGTACCCGCGCATCACGCCGCTGTCCGGCAAAAAGCCTTTCCCCAACCCTGCCATGGAGGAAGACACCGATCTCTGGCAGTTTGCCACCGAGGTCGCCGAGGGAGACCACAAGCTCCTCTCCGCCAAGCGCCACAGCGCCTTTGAGGGGACGGACCTTGAATTCCTTCTCAAAATCCTCGGCTGCAAAACCATCGTCTTCGTGGGCGCTGGGCTCGACTGCATCGGTATGGGCACGGGCTTTTACGGCATGATCAAGGACTTCAAGTGCCTCGTTGTCGAAGACCGGTTCTACCCCTATTTTGAAGATCTGGGCGAAGAGTGCGCCAAGGCCTGCACGATGTTCATCGGACTGGTCGTGCGCGCCGATGAGCTGATTGCCGAAATTCAGGCGCAGGGAAAGGAGTAACGCACATGCCTCGTACCGATATGAAGATCAACATCAACGGCCAAATGGTCGCGCTGCCCGAGGGCTTTGACGATTACATCGACTGGTCCCGTGCAGCAATCGTCGAGCTGGACATGCACGGCGGCCATCTCGATCCCGAGCCGGACTGCCCCGCGCCGAGCGCCCGCGGCCGCGACATCATCGATGACGTCAATAAGTTCAATCAGGCCTGCCGCGATCTCGGCATTCCCATCGTACACATCGTAAACACCTACCGCCGCGAGATCGACGAGGGAAAGGAATCTGCCTGGCGGCGCATCACTGAGGGACATTACTCTCTGCTCGGCGAGAAGTACGTCGCCATGACGAAGAACTTCTGCAATCTGGCGCTGGAGGATACGAAGTGGAGCACGCTCGTTGTGGAGAACAAGCCCGGCGACGTTGTCGTGAACACCAAAAAGCGCGTCACTGCGTTTGAGACGACCGATCTCGATCTTGTCATGCGCTCTCTCGGCAAGGACGTTATGGTCATCACCGGCATCATGACGAACTGTTGCGATCTCTGCACGGCCTACTACGCCGGAAGCAAGGACTACAAGGTCATCCTCTGCTTCGACATGACCCGCGGCTCGAACCCGAGCGACGAAGCTGCCGCAGGACTAATGTTCTCCCGCTACATCGGCCTGAACACCAACTCCGAAGAACTGCTTCGCGAGTGGCGCGCGCAGAAGGCGTAAAAAAGCGCATTGAGCCGAACCGGCTTTTTGTGAATAGCTGCGGTCAATTATGGTAAAAGAAGGGGCTCCGCCGCCTCCGGCGGAGCCATAGAAATTCGGGATAATCCGCTTGTCCCGCGAAAAAGAAAGAAAAGAGAGGTTCTGTTCCATGAGTTCGACCAAACAGCCCAGAGAGAAGAAAAAGGCTTCTCTCGGCTTCTCCATCCTTACGGTTCTTGTTCTCATCGCGTTTATTACTCTGATGCTCACGGTCGGCAAGGCGCCCATCGTCGTTGTGATGATCCTTGCCTGGCTCGTTCTTGTCCCGTTCGCTCTCTATCTCGGCTACAGCATGCATGAGACCGAGAAATTCGCTCTCGATCTCATCAAGCCCGCCATCGGCGTCATTGCTCTGCTGATCGCCGTCGGCGGCATGGTCTCCATCTGGCTCTGTGCCGGTACCGTCCCCGCCCTGATTTACTGGGGACTGAAGATCATCTCCCCGGGCGCTTTCCTTCTCGTTGCGTTCATCCTTACATCCATCGTCGCACTGCCCACCGGCACGTCGTGGGGCACCGTCGCCACCATCGGCGTCGCCATGATGGGCGTTGGTCTCGGCCTCGGCCTTCCCGCCGGCGTTGTGGCCGGCGCGGTCATCTCCGGCGCTTACTTCGGCAACGGCTTCTCGCCCGTATCCGATGCACCCCTGATGCAGTCTTCCGTGCTCGGCATCGACATCTGGGACCACATCAAGTTTATGGCTCCCACCACTGGCATCGCGTGGCTCATCTCTGCGGTTCTGTACGGCATTCTCGGCGCGCGCTATGCCGGAACGTCCGTGGATCTCGCGAGCGTCAACGACATGCTCGCCAGTCTCGAATCGCTCTTCCACATCAACGTTGTGACGCTCATCCCCATGGCGGTCGTTCTCGTCATGATGATCATGCGCTATTCCGCGCTGATGAGTATCCTCTGCGGCAGCGTCATCGGCATTTTTGTCGCCGTGTTCATGCAGGGCTTCTCCGTGGCCGAGGTCACCGGCTTCATGAAGAGCGGCTTCTCCGTCACCTGCGATAACGCCCTCATCTCCTCGCTCCTCAATCGCGGCGGCTTCACGAGCATGTATGAGCTCGTCGCCATCATCGTCGGCTCGCTCGGCATCGGCGGCATCCTCAAGGGCACGGGCGTGCTCAATGTCATCATCGAATCGCTGAGCAAGCACATCAAAAGCCTCGCCGGTCTCACCATCACCACGTTCGTCGCCTCAGTCATCACCAACGCGATGGTTGGCACTTACTACTTCTGCATGACCTTCGTCGGCACGCTCATGCCCGAGCTCTACAAGAAGCAGGGCTACAAGCCGGAAAACCCCGGCCGCATCATCAACAACGTCGCCAACTGCCTCGTTGTGTTCCTGCCGTGGAACATCGGCGCGCAGTACATGTCCTCGCAGACCGGCGTTGCCATCAAGGACTTTGCTCCCTTCGCCTTCTTCCCAATCCTCATCATGCTCGTCGATCTCATCTTCGGTATCTTCGGCATCGGCGCGGCCAAATACACGCCGGAGGAGATGGCACAGTTCGCCGCGGAGGAAGCGGCGGTAAAAGCAGAATAAAACCATTGCAGTCTTTCCCGTTCCATAACTGACCGCCGGAGAGGTGGGTTTATCCCCCGCCTCTCCCATTCTGCCGTGATGGGAGACTGTCCCGGCATCTTGAGTTTATATATTAAGGAGGTATCGCTGTGAAGATCACCGGAATCAAGACCTATTGGCTCAAAGTCCCCTACGATAAGCCCTTTGAACCGACGTGGTACCCCGGAAAGCGCGAAACGCACCAGCACATCCTGCTCGTACGTGTCATGACGGACGAGGGGATCGAGGGCTACGGCAGCGGCGAATTTCCCTTCGGCCTGACGCCGACATATATGACGTTTATTCAGGACATGATCGCCCCCTGGCTCATCGGACAGGATCCGCTGATGATCGAAAAGTTGGCCACCCGTCTCAAGGGCGACGGACGGCTCGCCCCGCGTCCGTGGATCGTGGAGAACGCCCTCTGGGACATCCTCGGTAAGAAGGCAGGCCTGCCGGCGTATAAAGTCATGGGCGGCTATCGTGACCATATCCCGGCCTACGCCGCCATGTGCGAGCTGCGCAGCGACGAGGAACGGCAGGAGGACGCGCTCCGCCTGTTCGACGAGGGCTTCCGCGCCGTGAAGCTGCGCCTGTTCATGCCGACGATAAAGGAAGATATCCACATCGTGGAGAATATCCGTAAGGCCGTCGGCGATAAGATGACCATCATCTGCGATGCCAATCAGGGCCCCGTGCGCGACCGAAACTTTGAGGGCGGGCGCGTCCCGTTCTGGACGTATCAGCGCGCACTCGAAACGGCAAAGGAGCTGCACGATCTCGGCGTGCTGTGGCTTGAGGAACCGCTGGACCACTACGATATCCACGGCATCCGCCGTCTCACTGAGGAGACGGAGATAGCCATCGCCGGCGGCGAGATCATGAACGGCATTCAGGACATCACGACGCTCATCGACAACGAGTGCTACGATATCTATATGCCGAACATCACGCTCTGCTGCGGCATCAGCCATGTGCGCAAGATCGCCGCGATGGCCGAGCGGCGGGGCAATAAGCTCGTCAACATCCACGGCTGGGTCCCCGGCACGGGCGTAGCCGCGGCACTCGCGACCATTTGCTCTTACCCGAACGCCACATGGCTGGAAGTGCCGCACGATCCTCCCGCCATCACCCCTGACAGCTTTCAGGGCATCGTGAAGGAACCGCTCCGCATCAACAAGGCGGACGGCTGCCTGTACTGCCCGGATAAGCCTGGCTTCGGCGTGGAGCTGGATGAGGACAAGGTGAAAGCCTACACAGTTTTGGAAAAATAACCGGAAGTGGAGGCGTCCCGCCGGACGGGAACGCCGGAACAACCATGGTTTTCTTTTCAATAAATCCAATGAAAAAAGGAAAACGAAAATGGTTACCGTAAACTTTATTCTTAACGGCAAGCCGGTCAGCGCGGAAGCGGACGGGCTCACGCTGCTCAAATATCTCCGCGGCGTCGCGTGTCTGAAGGGCGCAAAGGAAGGCTGCTCCACCGGTCACTGCGGCGCGTGTACCGTTCTCCTGGACGGAAAGCCTGTCCGCTCATGCGTTACCCGCATGGACAAGCTGGAAGGAAAGTCCGTCGTCACGATTGAAGCGCTGCACGGCGCCGATGGCGGCCTGCACCCGATCCAGCAGGCATTTCTCGATATCGGCGCGGTGCAGTGCGGCTTCTGCACGCCGGGCATGGTGCTCGCGACGAAGGCGCTGCTAGATGTAAATCCGGACCCGACGGACGAGGAGATTTGCGAAGCGCTGAAAAACAACTACTGCCGCTGCACCGGCTATGTGAAGATTATCGAGGCGGTGCATCTGGCGGCGGCGCGCCTCCGCGGGGAAGACCCGTCCGTGGATGATATGCGGACGTGGGAAAATCTCGAGATCGTAAAATACGAGGGCGAGGACGACGTGACGGCGCAGGACCTCACCGGCCGCCACATCGGCCGCTGCGCCATCGACATCGACGGTCCGGCCAAGGTGACGGGCGCGCTGCCCTTTACCTGCGACCGCGCCGACGCGGACACGCTGTACGGCGCGTTCGTCTGGTCGCAGCATTCGCGCGCCAAGATTCTCTCCATGGACTTTTCCGTCGTGGAGAGCGCCGCGGGCGTTGTGCGCGTGCTGACGCATAAGGATGTGCCTGGACGGAACACCTATGCGACGTTCAATCCCGAGCAGCCGGTGTTCTGCGATACGGAAGTGAACTTCCTCGGCGACATGCTTGCGCTCGTCGTGGCCGATACCGAGGCGCACGCCCGTGCGGCGGCAAAGCTCGCCCGCGTGGAGTATGAGCCGCTGCCCGGCGTTTTCGAGATCGAAGACAGCTACACGCTCGGCGGGCGGCAGATCATACGCACGATCGATTTTTCCTCCGGCGATCTTGCCGCGGCCGAAAAAACGCCGGGGCTGCAAACGTTCGAAGGCGATTACTATTTTGAACGGCAGGAGCACGCCTACATCGAGCCGGAATGCGCCATCGGCGAATACGATGAGAGCACCGGTGTGGTGCGCGTCACCACCTGTACGCAGTCGCCGTTTGAAATTCAGAACATGCTCGCGCCGATCCTGGATCTGCCCGCCGAGCGCGTCCGCGTGACGGGCGCGCCCATCGGCGGCGGCTTCGGCGGCAAGTGCGACTCCTACGTCGAGCCGCACGCGGCCATCGCAGCATTCACCCTTCACCGCAAGGTACAGATACCGCTCACGCGGCGCGAGTCGCTGATCCTTTCGACCAAGCGCCACCGCTACCACAACCATTACCGCTTCGGCGTGGACGGAAACGGCATCTTCCGCACGCTGGAAGCGAAGATCACCTCCGATGCTGGGCCGTATACGGGCCTGAGCGGCGGCGTGCTCGAGCAGGGCTGCATCTTCGCGCTCGGACCGTACCGCATCGACGCGGCAAAGCTCCACGCCTATACGGTGCGCACGAACACCGTGCAGGGCGGGGCGTTCCGTGGCTTCGGCATCAACCAGAGCGCCAACTGCATCGAAACGATGATCGACGAGGCGGCAGAGCGGCTGGGGATCGATCCCTTCGAGATTCGTCTCCGCAACGCGCTCCACCCCGGCGACAAAACGATGACCGGCGAAGCGGTGCGCGAGAGCGTCGGCATTGCGCAGACCATCCGCGCGTGCGAGAAGAAGGCGGAGCCTATCATCGCCTGCTACCGGAAGCTGTATGCGGAAAAGAATGATCCGGATGTGGCGCTCGGCGTAGGCGTGGCGAGCGGATTTAAAAACGTCGGCGTCGGCAAGGGAAGTCCGGATGACGGCGGCTGTATCCTCACCAAGCTGCCGGACGGCAAGTTTAAAATGGATCTTTCCGGCACCGACATGGGACAGGGCTTCCGCACCGGCATGATGCAGATCGCCGCGGAAACGCTCGACGTGCCAGAGGAGAATTTCATCGTCACCTGCGGCGATACGGCGGAAACGCTCCCGCACCGCCAGTCCGTCAGCGAGCGCCAGACGCTCGACACGGGGCGCGCCGTGTATGAAGCGGCCAGAAAGATGCGCGAGGAGCTTGTGAAAAATCCGTGGCAGCCGGGCGAAACGCGCCAGACACGCTACCGCCATATCGCGCCGAAGACCTACGGCATCAACGGCAAGGCGCAGGCCAAGGAGGACGGGAACCCATACCAGAACTACCGCAGCTATGCATTCCTTACGCAGTGCGTCATTCTCGAGGTAAACAAAAAGACCGGTGCGGTGAAGGTGCTGCACGTTGTCTCTGCCAACGACACGGGACGCGCCATCAACCCGCAGATTATCGCCGGACAGATCGAGGGCAGCAGTGCGATGGGCGTCGGCTATGCGCTCAGCGAGGGCTTCTCCTTCACAAACGGCAAGCCCGACCAGCTCACGTTCGGAAAGCTCGGCGTGCTGCGCGCGCAGGATACGCCGAAATTCGATATCGTCCTCGTGGAGGACCCTCACACCGAGGGACCTTACGGCGCGAAAGGCGTCTCCGAGGTCGCGACCGTACCGGCGACGCCCGCGGTGCTCAACGCGCTGCACGACGCGCTCGGCGTGCGCTTTTACCACACGCCGGTGCGTCCGGCAGATATCCTCAAAGCCATTCAAACCCGGTAATGCAGCGCGGTGCCTCCCTCTGCATTCCGTTTCAAAAAAGCAGTCAAGACCACCGGCTCAGCCGGTGGTCTTGACTTTTCCGATTTTTCTGCTCTCAATACGCCGGAAAACCGTCTGCCGCTTGATGCGCAGCCGGGGCTCTCGACAGACTGAGCCCGCAGAGCCGTTCGGCTCTGCGGGCTATAAACATATTATATTTCAGACCTCGCTGCGGACGTACTGGATGTCCGGCTTTTTCAGAATTTCCGGACGCACGACGGCCTCGTCCCACGCCTCGGGCTCGATCTCCTCGATGCTGACGGAGACCCACGCCTTGTCCGCGTGGAGATACCGGGCGGCATCGTCCGCGACGGCGCGGGCGAAGGCACGTTTTTCTTCCTCGCTCCGGCCCGGCCAGAGCTTCACGGCGATGTGCGGCATCAGTACGCCACGCCCCAGTAGATCATGTGCTTCGCCGGCTTGCCGCAGATGGGGCAGGTGTCGGCCAGATGCTCCTGATGAAGCGGCATGCAGCGGCTGGACATGCCGGCCTGCTCCTTCATCTTCATCTCGCACGCAAGCTCGCCGCACCACATGGTCTTGATGAAGCCGCCCTTTTCCTCCTGGATCTTCTTCGCCTCTTCGAGCGAGTAGGCAGGGTAGGTGTGCTCTTCCATGTTGGCCTTCGCCTTTTCATAGAGGGACTTTTGCACGGCGTCGAGCAGCTCGGGGACCTTTGTATCCAGCTCGTCGAGCGAGAGGAACAGCTTCTCGCGGTCGTCACGCCGCACGGCGACGCACTGGTTGTTCTCGATGTCCTTCGGGCCGATCTCGATGCGCAGCGGCACGCCCTTCATCTCCCAGTTGGCAAACTTCCAGCCGGGGGAGTTGTCGGTAAAGTCACCCTTGACGCGCAGCCCCAGCTTGGCGAGCCGGTCCACGAGCTCCTGCGCCTTTTCGAGCACGCCGGGCTTATGCTGCGCGATGGGGAGGACGATGACCTGAATGGGGGCGATCTTCGGGGGCAGCACAAGACCGTTGTTGTCGCCGTGCGCCATGATGACTGCGCCGATCATGCGCGTCGTGGAGCCCCAGGACGTCTGGAACGGATACTGTACCTTGTTGTCGCGCCCGGTGAACGTGACGTTATAGGCACGGGAGAACTTGTCGCCGAAGTAGTGGGACGTTGCGCCCTGCAGCGCCTTGTGGTCCTTCATCATGCATTCGCAGGTGTAGGTGGCCTCCGCGCCGGCGAACTTTTCCTTCTCGGTCTTGCGGCCGGGGACAACGGGGATGGCGAGGACGTTCTCAAAGAAATCGGCGTAGCACTTGAGCTGCTGCGCGGTCTCGGCCTCGGCCTCCTCGGCGGTCTCGTGGATGGTGTGACCCTCCTGCCACCAGAACTCGCGGCTGCGCAGGAACGGACGGGTCGTTTTCTCCCAGCGGATGACGGAGCACCACTGGTTATAGAGCATCGGCAGCTCACGGTAGGAGTGGAGCACGCGCGACCAGTGGTCGCAGAACATCGTCTCGCTCGTGGGGCGGAACGCGAGCGGCTCTTCCAGCTCCTCGCTGCCGCCCTTCGTGACCCATGCCACCTCGGGCGCGAAGCCGTTGACGAGCTCGCCTTCCTTTTTCAGAAGGCTCTCCGGGATCAGAACGGGCATCGCCACGTTCTGGTGGCCGGTCTTTTTGAACTCGCCGTCCATGATCTGCTGGATGTTCTCCCAGATCGCGTAGCCGTAGGGACGCAGGATGGTGAAGCCCTTTACCGAGGCATACTCCACCAGCTCGGCCTTGCGGCAGATGTCGGTGTACCACTGAGCAAAATCAGTCTCCATGTTGGTGATCTGCTCGACCATTTTTTCTTTCGCCATGATATTTCTCCTTTTATAACGGCGGGAGCCCTTCTCCCACCGCGGATTTAACTTTATTATATTAGGTGAGAGCGGCGCGCTTGTCAAGGTTTGTCGTGGGATAAGACTTGACAAGTATTTATTAAATAGTATAATCTAACGATGACAAATTGTAACAGTACGAATGGGAGGTGTCCCACGTTGAACCGAAAAAGCTTCATGGCGGAGCTGCGGAGCCTGCTGGCGTTCCTTGACGCTGCCGAGCGCGACCGTGTCCTCAACCGGTATGAGCGCATGTTTGACGAAGCCGGTCCCGAGGGCGAGACGACGGTCGTCCGCTGCTTCGGCTCGCCGGTACGTCAGGTGCTGCAGATCGAGCGGGAATACCGCGAAGCGGTAGCGAACGGCGAAACGCCGTTTGCCGACGGCGAAGCCGCCGGGCCGGAGGAGACCGAAGCGCCGGAAGAAACCGAGATCATCGAAGAAGAATACACCGGTGTACATATACTCGCCGAAGAGAGCGAGCCGGAAGCGGAAGAGCCGCTGCCGGAAGATCTCCCCGAAGAGCTTATCGAAGAGCAGCCGGAAGAGCCGCTGCCGGAGCCCGAGCCGGAAGAAGAGATCGCCGCGGAGCCGGAGCCTGCCGTGCTGCCGGAGATCGATCTTGACGAGCTGGACTTTTCGGATCTCGGCCTGACGTTCACGAAAAAACCGGCTGCGCCGGTCATGCCTGCCGCGCCGGAGGAAGAGCCGGAAGAGGAAGCGGGCGAAACGCCGGACGGACCGGCGGAGAACGAAGAGCCACTGCCGCTCGAACCGCTGTATCCCGAAGAGGTTCTGCCGGACGACGAGCCGCGCCGGATCGAGTCTGCGGACGAGATCCTCGACGCACTGCTCGCGGATGCCGCGGCGGAGGTGCTGCCGGAGGAAGAGGCGGACAAGCCTGCACATCCGGATGCGGAAGAGCCGGCCGGAGAACCGGCGGACGTCGCAGCGGAGGAGACCGCGGACGAAGCGCCGGCGGAGGCGGAGCCCGAGATGCCGGAGCCGGAAGAGCCGGAAACGCCGGACGGCGCGGAGGATGTATCCGAGAACCTGCCCGCGGCAGAGAGCTTCCCGGAAGAAGAGGAAGAAGCGGTCGAGGCGGAAGAGCCTGCCGAAGAGCCGGAAGCCGAGGAAGAGTATGAATACGAAGAGATCGAGACCCGCCGCCCCGTGTCGGGCGGACGCGCCTTTGCCGCGGTCGTGGTCACGATCCCGATGTTGGCGGTATGGGTGCTGCTGTTCGGACTTTCGCTTGCTCTCGGCATTGCCGTTCTGGGCATCGGCGCGGCGCTTCTCGCGGCGGGCGTGTATCTGACCGGTTATGTGTTCAACGGCGCGATCGTCCGCATGCCGGATCTGCTGCTCACAGCGGGCACGACGCTGGCCGCGTTTGCGCTGGCGCTGCTGCTCCTCTGGACCGGTATTTCCATCGCCGTGGCGGGCTGCACTCTCACGGTGCGCCTCACGCGCAGCATTTACCGCGCGATCCTGTATCCGAAGAAGGGGGAAGACGCCGATGAGTAAGGTATGGAGATGGGTAGCCATCGCTTTTTCCGTGCTGATGATCTTCGGCATTGCGCTGCTCGCCGTGGCGTATGCGACCGGCGGCAGCTTCGAGCGCCTGATCCAGACGACCGACATTGCCGATATGACCAAGTTCGTCAGCCGCGACCAGCTTCTGGTCTATGTGACTGCCGTGTTCCGCTTTTTCGGCGCGGCGTAAAAGCGCGTTGGGAAACTGCAAAGATTTTATAGGTAAATAGCATCCGGACAGTGTAAAGCCGTCCGGATGCTTTTTTGCCGGGGAAAACAGAAAATTTACGGAGATTTTACAGGGATTTAACATGTTTTTCTTCTGTTTGGATTTTTTGTAAAATTTTCCTTGCAAATAACGGAACATTCTGGTAACATTGCAGCATCTCTTGGGAGGAACAAAGAGACCGAATTCATCAAAAGAAAGAAAGGAAAGAAAAAATGAAAAAAGCATTTGCCCTGTTCCTTGCCCTCTGTATGATGTTCGCGCTGTGTGCCTGCGGCCAGACCGAGGCTCCCGCGCAGCCCGAGACTCCCGCAGAACCCCAGACCGAAACTCCCGCCGAAGCTCCGGCGGAAACCACCGGCTGGGCCCCCAACGGCCCCGTGACCATGATCGTTGCCTACAAAGCCGGCAACGGCACCGACGTCACCGCGCGCATCCTTGCGCAGTACGCCGAAAAGTACGTCGGCCAGACCATCGTCATCGAGAACGTTGACGGCGGCTCCGGCTCCATCGGCTGGTCTCAGATCGCCGCGGCCGCGCCCGACGGCATGACCATCGGCTTCATGAACCTCCCGAACTTCAACTCATCCATCGTAAAGGAACTCGGCACCTACACCACCGCGGACTTCGCCGCCATCTGCAACCATGTGACCGAGACCTCTCTCGTCCTTGTGCGCGCGGACGACGAGCGCTTCAACGACATTGACGATCTCGTCGCTTACGCCAAGGAGAACCAGACCGTTGCCTCCACCAACGGCGCGCAGGCCTCCAACCACATCGGTGCGCAGGCGTTTGCCAACTCCGCCGGCTTCAAGTACATCGACCTGCCGCAGGGCAACACCGCGGACGAGCTTACCAGCCTTCTCGGCAAAGAGGCTGACTGGTGCGTTGCGAAGGCTGCCGATATTGCCGGCCGCACCGACGTGAAGCCCCTCGCCGTGTTCTCCACCGAGCGTATTTTCGAGTTCCCCGACGTCCCGACTCTCGGCGAGAAAGGCTACTATGACCAGTGGCTCGGCTCCTCCCGCTGCGTCGTCGCTCCCGCCGGCGTGAGCCCGGAAGTCATCGCGTTCTACGAGGCCGCTTTCAAGGCGGCCATGGAAGATCCCGATTATCTCGCGGCTGCCGCCTCCTTCGCCACCGACTATAAGGACGCCGCCGCCACCGCCGCTCTCATCGAGCAGCAGCAGAAGTTCACCGAAAGCCTTGCTACCGGTTTCTGGTACGAATAATCCTCGCTGATACCAAAAGCCCGGAGGTATCCCCCTCCGGGCTTCTTAAAAAATCATCGTAAAACATCCCCGCAGAAATTTCTCACGGGAGGACTCCTGCTTATGAAAATGCAAAAAACCGATATAGGAGTCGTGGTATTCATGTACGCGGTGTGCGGCTTCTTCTATGCTTACAGCTCGAAGCTCTCCGACACGAGCCGTACATACCCGAAGTTCACCATAGCTCTGCTGTTTTTCCTTACGACATTCTATCTCGTCCAGATGATATTGAATGCCCGCCGCTTCGGCGTAGAGAGCGGCGTTGACACCGTTTTCGCCGGCTTCAAGCCGGTGCAGTTCATCGTATCGGTCGCGCTGATCCTCGTGTACTTCTTTCTTATGAAGTACGTCGGCTTCTTCGTTTCGACAACGCTGTTCATGCTCGCGTGCCTTCTCTTCCTGCGCGTGCCCATTCTGGCCACGGTCATTTCGATCGTATCGATCGATCTTCTCATTTATCTTGCGTTCGTTCTCTTCCTTGGCGTGCGGCTTCCCGCAGGCATTCTGTTTTAAGGAGGAAATGTGATCTATGCTTGAAACATTGGCTCTTATGGGTCAGGGCTTTATCAAGGCTCTCACTCTCATCAACCTCCTTGCCATGGTGGGCGGCGTCACGCTCGGCATCATCATCGGCTGTCTGCCCGGCCTCTCGGCGGCGATGGGCGTTGCGCTCATGCTGCCGCTGACGTTTACCATGCCGGCGGACACGGGACTCATCGTCCTCGGCGCCATTTACTGCGGCGCCATCTTCGGCGGCTCCATCTCCGCCATCCTCATCCATACGCCCGGCACCCCGGCGTCTGCGGCAACGGCGATAGAGGGGTACCAGATGACGCTGAAGGGTCAGGCGGGCAAGGCACTCGCCACGGCCTGCTGGAGCTCCTTCTGGGGCGGCCTGCTCAGCTGCATCTCCCTGTACTTCTTCGCCCCGCTGCTTGCCCAGCTCGCGCTGAAGTTCATGTCGGCGGAAAAGTTCTGGCTCGGTATCTTCGGCCTTACGATCATCGCCGGCGTTTCGAGCAAGTCCATCGTCAAGGGCCTCATGTCCGGCGCGCTCGGCCTTCTCCTTTCCACGATCGGCCTTGACCCCATCGACGGCACCAAGCGCTTCATGTTCGGCCATGCGTTCCTTGCCGAGGGCATCAACACGACGTGCGCGCTCATCGGCCTCTTCTCCATGTCGCAGGTGCTCATCCTTGCCGAGAAGAAGATCAAGGAGCGCCAGAAGGCCTCCAAGTTCTCCGACAAGATCGCCCTTACCAAAGCCGAGAAGAAGATGCTCGCGCCGACGGTCATCCGTTCCTGGATCATTGGCAACATCATCGGCATTCTCCCGGGCGCGGGCGCGTCCATCGCCTGCTTCATGGGCTACAATAACGCCAAGCAGTTCTCCAAGCACAAGGAGGACTTCGGCCACGGCGCCATCGAAGGCGTCTGCGGCTCGGAAGCGGCCAACAACGCCGTTACCGGCGGCTCGCTGATCCCGATGCTGACGCTTGGCATCCCCGGCGAATCCGTCACGGCGGTCCTGATGGGCGGCCTCATCATTCAGGGCCTCACCCCGGGCCCCGAGCTCTTCACCAAGCACGCGGCGATGACCTACACGTTCTTCGCGGGCTTTGTTCTCGTGCAGTTCTTCATGCTGTTCATCGGCATGCTCGGCTGCCGCGGCTTTGCGCACATCTCCCGCCTGTCCGACGCCATTCTGATCCCCTGCGTCACGGTGCTTTGCTTCATCGGCTCCTACGCCATCCACCGCAACATGAGCGACGTGGTCATCATGATGATCTTCGCCGGACTCGGCTATCTGATGCGGAAATTCGATCTGAATACCGCGGCGGTCGTTCTGGCACTTATTCTCGGCCCGATCAGTGAAAAGGGCCTGCGCGGTGCGCTGCGTGTCAGCGGCGGCGATATCGGTGTTCTGTTCGCCTCTCCGGTGTGCTGGGTGCTCATCGCCCTGAGCATTGTCGGCATCTTCTCTCCGTTCCTTATGGCAAAGTTCGAGAAGAAGGTCACCGGCACGGACGAGGTCGTCCTCGAGACCGACGAAGAATAAAAATCAAAAACTGCGGATGCTTTTAGCATCCGCAGTTTTTGTCTGTTCATATTACATATCAGAGAATATACTTGAAAAGCAGCAATATCACGACGCCCGGCACACCGAGCACGCCGGAGACGATCGCGTTGAGCCAGCTCATTTCCAGCGATATCCCGAGATACGAGCCGAAGAAGTTCACAAGGAACAGCATCACAAACCCTCCGACGGCGTGCAGCAGCAGCTTGAGCGCCAGCTTGATGGGTGTTTTGAGCAGCTTGATGAAAAAGCCGAGAAAAATGACGGCAACGACAATGACAACGATCGTGGAAGCGGTAGACATGAACGATTCTCCTTTTCTGTTTTGGCGAAAAATGGATGGAATGACAAAACCGGCGCGGCATATACTATGCTCGGCGGCGGTCAACAGCCGCCGCAAGCCGAAGAGACGGGAAAGAGAAAACTCTCTCGACGGGCGGAGTCTGATTCGTTAGACTCCGCTTGATTTTTTTGTCGAGGTATACTATACTATATAGCGCTTTTTTACGGAAACCAAAACCACTATATATGGAGAAACCAGATGGCAACAGCAAAACCGCAGGAATACGGCAACGAAAGCATTTCCCAGCTCAAGGGCGCCGACCGGGTGCGCAAGCGTCCGGGCGTTATCTTCGGCTCCGACGGACTGGAGGGCTGCGAGCACGCCGTATTTGAAATTCTCTCCAACTCCATCGACGAGGCGCGCGAGGGCTTCGGCAATATTATAACGGTAACTCTCTACGATGACAAGTCCATTGAGGTAGAGGATTTCGGCCGCGGCTGTCCCGTGGACTGGAACCCGGCGGAAAAGCGCTTCAACTGGGAGCTTGTCTACTGTGAGCTGTACGCCGGCGGCAAGTACAAAAACGACGACGGCGGCGACTATGAATACTCGCTCGGTCTGAACGGTCTCGGCGCGTGCGCCACGCAGTACGCCTCCGAGTATATGGACGTCACCGTCTGGCGCGACGGGAACAAGTATTCGCTGCATTTCGCCAAAGGCAAGATCAAGGGCAAAATGCTTGTGGAACCCTCGGACCGGAAAAAGACCGGCACGACGACCCGCTGGAAGCCGGATATTGAGGTATTTACCGATATCAACATCCCGGAGAGCTACTTTCTCGATATCCTGCGCCGCCAGGCCGTCGTGAACGCCGGGGTGACGTTCCGCTTCCGCGCGCAGCACGGCGCAAAGTTTGAAACGACGGAGTTCTGCTACAAAAACGGCATTGCGGACTATGTCGCGGAGCTGGCGGGGGAGAGCCCTCTCACGCAGCCCTATTACATCGAGACCGAGAGAAAGGGCAAGGACCGCGAGGATAAGCCCGAATACAAGGTGCGTATGTCGGCGGCGTTCTGTTTTTCCAACCGGACGAACGCCATTGAGTATTACCACAACTCCTCGTGGCTCGAGCACGGCGGCGCGCCGGACGCCGCGGCCAAGACCGCGTTCGTTTACGCGATCGACGCTTACATTAAAAAAACCAACAAGTATCAGAAAAATGAGAGCAAGATCACCTTCCCGGATATTGCCGACTGCCTGATCCTTGTGACGAACTGCTTCTCCACGCGCACGTCCTACGAAAACCAGACGAAAAAATCCATCACCAACCGCTTCATCCGCGAGGCAATGACGGATTTCTTCAAGGAAAAGCTGGAGATATACTTTATTGAAAACAAGGCCGAGGCCGACCGCATTGCCGATCAGGTGCTCATCAACAAGCGCAGCCGCGAGCAGGCGGAAAAGGCTCGCGTGAGCATCAAGAAAAACCTCACGAAGAATCTCGACCTTGCCAACCGTGTGCAGAAGTTTGTGGACTGCCGCTCGCGCGACGCCGACAAGCGCGAGATCTATATCGTCGAGGGCGATTCCGCTCTCGGCAGCGTCAAGCTCTCGCGCGATGCGGAATACCAGGGCATCATGCCGGTGCGCGGCAAGATCTTGAACTGCCTCAAGGCTGACTATGCCCGCATCTTCAAAAGCGAGATCATCACCGATCTCATCAAGGTGCTCGGCTGCGGCGTGGAGGTCGAAAAGCACGGCAAGGAGCTCAACAACTTCTCGCTGGAAAACCTCCGCTGGAACAAGGTCGTCATCTGTACCGACGCCGACGTGGACGGCTACCAGATCCGCACGCTCATTCTCACGATGCTCTGGCGGCTCGTGCCGACGCTCATCCGCGAGGGTTACGTCTATATCGCCGAATCGCCGCTGTATGAGATCCAGGCAAAAGGGAAGACGTGGTTCGCGTACTCCGACCGGGAAAAGGCGGAGATCGTGGAGTCCATCGGCAATGCGAAGATCGTCATCAACCGCAGCAAAGGTCTCGGCGAGAACGATCCGGAGATGATGTGGCTCACCACAATGAACCCCGAGACCCGGCGGCTCATCCGCGTCATGCCCGAGGACGCCGACGAAACGGCGCGCGTTTTCGATCTTCTGCTCGGCGACAATCTCGCCGGACGCAAGGAGCACATCGCCGAGGTCGGCAGCCGGTATCTCGATCTGGCAGACCTTTCATAAATTATGGAAACCGAATTATGTAATTTATATTATGTAAATTGATTATGCAAACAATATTACGTAAATATAATTATGTAAACTTATTTTGACCGTATAAGGAAGCATATATGGCAAGAAAGAAGGAAAACCCAACGCCGCGCCACGCGACGGCCGAGGAACAGAACGTAATGGGGCTGCGCTCCGCCGTTGTGGAGCAGCCCGTCACCGAAACGCTCGAGAACAACTACATGCCCTACGCGATGAGCGTCATCGTCTCGCGCGCCATCCCGGAGATCGACGGCTTTAAGCCGAGCCACCGAAAGCTTTTGTACTGCATGTACAAAATGGGACTTCTCACCGGCGCGCGCACGAAGTCGGCGAACATCGTCGGCGCGACGATGCACTATAACCCGCACGGCGACTCCGCCATCTATGATACGATGGTGCGTCTCTCCAAGGGGTACGGCGCGCTGCTCACGCCGTTTGTCGATTCCAAGGGCAACTTCGGCAAGGTGTACTCGCGCGATATGGCGTGGGCGGCCTCGCGCTATACGGAGGCGAAGCTCGCGCCCATCTGCGCGGAGATCTTCCGCGATATCGACAAGGACACGGTGGATTTTGTCCCGAACTACGATAACTCCACCACGGAGCCGACGCTCCTTCCGACCACGTTCCCGAACGTTCTCGTCTCGGCGAACATGGGTATCGCCGTCGGCATGGCGTCGAACATCTGCGGGTTCAATCTCGGTGAGGTGTGCGAAACGACGATCGCGCTGCTGCGCGACCCGGAACATAATATTCTGACAACGCTCCCCGCGCCGGATTTCCCGACCGGCGGCGAGATCGTGTGCGATCCCGGCGAGATGGAAGCGCTCTATAAGACCGGCCGCGGCGGTGTGAAGGTCCGCGCCCGCTGGCGCTTCGATCCCAAGGAGCGCATCATTGAGATCTACGAGATCCCGTACAGCACGACCGTCGAGGCGATCATCGACAAGGTCGCCGAGCTCGTCAAGGCCGGCAAGCTCCGGGAGATCAGCGACATGCGCGACGAGACCGACCTCAACGGTCTCAAGCTCGCCATCGATGTCAAGCGCGATGTGGAGCCCGAAAAGCTCATGCAGAAGCTCTTCCGCATGACACCGCTGCAGGATAGCTTCGCCTGCAACTTCAACATTCTGCTCGGCGGCACGCCGCGCGTGTGCGGCGTCGGCGAGATTCTGGACGAATGGATCGCCTGGCGGCTGGAATGCGTCCGGCGGCGGGTATACTTTGACGTATCGAAGAAGAAGGAAAAGCTCCATCTTCTCAACGGTCTCAAAAAGATCCTGCTCGACATCGACCGCGCCATCTCCATCATCCGCAATACCGAGCGCGAGAGCGACGTTGTGCCGAACCTTATGATCGGCTTCGGCATCGACCAGGTGCAGGCCGAGTATGTTGCTGAGATCAAGCTGCGCAACATCAACCGCGAATACATCCTCAAGCGCACCGAGGAGACCGACGAGCTTGAACGCGAGATCGCCGAGCTGGAGGATACGCTCGCGAGCCGCCGCAAGCTGCGCGCGATCATCATTTCCGAGCTGCAGCAGGTGATGAAGAAATACCCCTCGCCGCGCCGCAGCGTCATCACCTATGCCGCCGACGCGCCCGAAGCACCGGAGGAGGACGACGTGGAGGACTACCCGGTCAACCTGTTCCTTTCGCGCGAAGGGTATTTCAAAAAGATCACCCCGCTCTCGCTCCGTATGGGCGGCGAGCAGAAGTACAAGGAGAACGACGGACCGAGCCAGAGCTTCGAGACGACGAACCGCGCCGAAATGCTCGTATTCACCGACAAGGCGCAGGTCTACAAGTGCCGCGCGGCGGACTTTGCCGATACGAAGGCCTCGCAGCTCGGCGTATATCTGCCCGGCCATCTCGGCATGGACGACGGCGAGAACGTATTCTCTCTCGTCCTGCCCGGCGATTACCGCGGCGAGGTGCTGTTCTTCTTTGAAAACGGCAAATGCGCCCGCGTGCCGCTCGAGAGCTACGCCACCAAGACGAACCGCAAGCGGCTCACCGGTGCTTACTGCGACAAGAGCCCGCTCCGCGCGCTGCTCGTCCTCACGGAGGAGCAGAATGTGGCGGTGTTTTCCACGGAGGGACGCGCGCTTGTATTCAACACGGCGCTGCTCGCACCCAAGACCTCCCGCGCCACGCAGGGCGTGGCGGTCATGACGCTCAAGCCGAAGTTCCGGCTCGAGCGTGCCGCGTTCCTCGCCGATACGACCATCCAGAATCTTGCGCGCTACCGTATGCGCAGCATCCCCGCCGCCGGCGCGCTCCTCCGCGAGGAGGACCGGGGCGAACGGCAGATGACGCTGCTCGACGGCGCGGAGGAAAATACGAAATAATAAAGAAAGAAACCGATTGAGCTATGGAAGCAAAACTTCACGGAAAACTCTGGTTTGATGTTCTGAAGATCCTTGTGGGATCATCCCTGGTTGCGATCTCGTTCCGCTATCTCACGTTCCCGAACAGCATCGTTTCCGGCGGTGTGACCGGCATTGCGCAGATCGTGAACCTGCTTACCGGTCTGCCGGTCGGTATTGTTACGGTCGCGATCAACGCCCCGCTCTTCATCTGGGCGTGGAAGCAGCTTGGCAAGCGTTTTGTCGGCCTTACGCTTCTCTGCATGCTGACAAGCTCGCTGCTCATCGACCTTCTTGCGCATTTCCCCTATACCGTCACGGAAGAGCCGATGCTCGCGGCGGTCTATGGCGGACTCGTTTCCGGTGCGGGCTATGGTCTCTGCTATACGTCCGGCGCAACGGCCGGCGGCACGGACATCCCGTCCCGTATGCTTCGGCGCCGGTACCCGCATATCAATATGACGACGTTTATCCTCTTTTTTAACCTCGTCATCATTGTTACGTTCGCGTTTGTGTTCCACCGCTTCGACAGCTGTATGTACACGCTCATCTGCATGTACATCACCAACAAGATCGAATCGCTTATCCTGTACGGCCCGATCAACTCCCGACTGTGCTACATCATTTCCGACAAGAGCGCCGATCTGAGCGCGGCCATCACCGGACGGCTGCACCGCGGCGTAACGCTGCTCGACGGCCACGGCGCGTGGTCCGGCAAGAGCGAGCGTGTCATTATGTGCGCCGTGAAGCCCGGTCAGCTGGGGCCCCTCCGCCGCATGGTGCGCGAGATCGACCCAAAGTCGTTCCTTATCGTCGGCGACGCCCGCACGATCTACGGCCACGGATTTGAAAGCATAGAAGAGGATTGAACGCCATGGCGGATCTGGAAAAGACGGGAAAGAATCTGGAAAACCGGGGCTTTCGCGTTCATCGCTTCGCTTCCGGCGCGGAAGCGGCGGAGTTTCTCGTGCAGACGCTGCACGGCACCAGCATCGGCATCGGCGGCAGCGTGACGATCGATACGCTCGGCGTCTATGACCGTCTCTGCGGGAGCAACAAAGTATTTTGGCACTGGAAGAACCATGCGCCGGAAACGAGAGAGCGGGCAGGGAAGGCGGAGACCTATCTCTGCAGCGCCAACGGCGTGAGCGAGAATGGCGAGATCGTCAACATCGACGGCTTCGGCAACCGCGTGGCCGGTACGATCTACGGGCCGGAGCGCGTGTTTCTCGTCGTCGGCAGAAACAAGATCGCCCCGGATCTTACCGGCGCGATCGACCGGGCGCGCAACATCGCCGCACCGCTCAATGCCCGGCGGCTGAACCGCCATACGCCGTGCGCCGTGGGCGAGCCCCGCTGCCACGACTGCCGCAGCCCGGAAAAGATCTGCGGCGTGATGACGGTGTTCTTCATGCCGCCGACGTCCATCAAAGAGTTTCATGTGATTCTCGTTGATGAGGATCTCGGTTACTGATTTCCCGGAATTTTTCACCCCGGCACGCATATACTGGTTCGTATATGCATGGAGGTGTTGACATGGGACCGGATATCGATGATCTCATTTTCGGCAGCGGTGACGCCGCGCCGAGCGACAGGTAAAGAGATAAAGACGAAAAAGCCCTTCCGCGGCCGCGGAAGGGCTTTTGAACATTTTGGGGCAGCACAACGAGCAGGACTTTCGTATCGCCTGCGGAAACACGCCGTCCGTCTGCTGCTCTTTTTTGCTTGCATTTTCCCGTTCTTCTCTTTGTTTTTAAATAAACGATCTGCCGGGATATAAAGCTAAAGCAAACACCGGAACCGTCCAGAGACGATTCCGGTGAACTTTTGGAGCGGGCAACGAGATTCGAACTCGCTACCTCCACCTTGGCAAGGTGGCGCTCTGCCAAATGAGCTATGCCCGCGTTTCAAACGCAAGGGGTATTATACCAAAAATCACGGCCTTGTCAAGACAAAAATCAAATTCCGTTCACAGTTTTTTTATGTCTTTTCGATCCGAGTATGCTATACTCTTCAAAAGTCGGAATAAAATCAGAAAAGAGGACGGAAATCTATGGAATACACCCGCCGGTATCTTATGGACGGGCTGCACAATCTGCGCGATCTCGGCGGCTATGCCGTGCCGGGAGGGATAACGCGCTTCGGCGTGCTGCTGCGCAGCGATCTCCCGTGGCATCTGACGGAGGACGACGGAAAGCGTTTTGCCGCGCTGGAGGTCCGCCATACGCTCGATCTGCGTGATGTGGACGAGAGCGAGTCCATGCCGGATGAGCTCGCGCTGCTCCGCAGCGTGGCCTACCGGCAGATCGCGATGAAAAAAGTCCCTCGCGCCGTGGCGCGAAACCGCCCCGGCGGGCTGAGTGCCTTTGACGAGGCGTTCTTCTGGGGTGATGAGTATATCCGCATGCTCGAGGATAACCACCCGTGGGCGAAGGAGTGTGCAGAGTTCCTCGCCGCGGCGGAGGGAACGGTGCTGTTCCACTGCTTCACCGGCAAGGACCGCACCGGCATTCTCGCGGCACTCATCCTCGGCGTGTGCGGAGCGTCAACGGAGGATATCGCCGCCGACTACAGTGTCAGCCAGCTCTATCTCCGGCCGATGTACCGCTGGATGCGCGAGAATATCCCGGATTTTGCCGCGCGCGCGGAAAACGCGCCGTTTTTCTCCACGGCGGGGGAGAACATCCTCGCCGTGTGCGATCATCTCGAAAACGAGTACGGCGGCGCGGAGCGCTTTCTGCGTGAGTGCGGCGTCGGGGCGGACACGCTCGACGCGCTGCGCCGGCGGATGATAAAAAAGGCTTGAATGTCGCCGTACCATAGTATATAATAGGTCGGAAACCCCGCGGAAAGGAAGAAGAATATGGCTGAAATGAACATGAACCCCAGGGAAAAAGCTCGCCTGGAGGAAGAAAAGAAAAACCGCAAGACCCGCAATAAATTTATCCTTGTCGGCGTTATTGTCATTTTGATGATCGCGCTGGTGATCTTTGTGAACTCGCGTCTCTTCTATAACGTTACGACGGCGCTCACCATCGGCGACACGAATTACTCCGTCGCCCGCATGAACTACGAGTACCAGAAGGCGTATATGAACTTCAATCAGACCTACGGCCAGTATTTCGGCAGTCTGATCGATACCTCCAAGAGCCTGAAGGAACAGTCCTGCCCGTTTGACGCCAACGGCGGCACCTGGGATGACTACTTCAAGCAGAGCGCCGAGACCAATCTCACGCAGCTCTCCGCCGTTTATGCAAAGGCCATCGCCGAGGGCTACGCCCTCACCGAGGACGAGGCTGCCGAGATCGACACCGCCGTCGAAAGCTACCGTACCTACGGCAAATCGCTTGGCTTTGCTACGCTCAACAAGTTTCTCTCTGCCTACTTCGGCACCGGCAACAGCGAAAAGACCATCCGCGCCAACATGGCCGAGGAGCTGATCGCCAGCCGCTACGCGGACGATGTCTACGCGTCCTTTACTTATACCGACGATGAGATCGACGCCTATTACGCCGAGAACGCCGACAGCTACGACCGCGTAAACGTTCTCTATACGCTCATCTCTGCTGCGGCGAACGAGGACGAGGGCATCGATGCCGATACCGCCAAGGCTGCCGCCGAGGACAAGGCAAAGGTCATTCTGGCCGGCGCCGGCAGCTCGGAGGAAGACTTCCGCGCCGCCGTTCTCAAGGAGACCGAGGCTGAAGCCTCCGAAACAAGCTACACCGTCACCTCCTTCCTCAGCCGCTATGAAGGCAGCGTGGAGCGTGATGATATCGCCGAGGGCAAGGTGTTCTCCCACAGCAGTGATTCCGGCGTGTACGTCGTTTACATTCTCGGCACCGAGTCGAACGACTACCCGACGGTGAACGTCCGCCATATCCTCATCAAGGCTGTGGATGCCGATGGCGACGGCACATACTCTGATGCCGAGAAGCAGACCGCGTATGACGCTGTCAAGGCCATCGAGGACGAATGGCTCGCCGCAGGCGGCACCGAGGAAGGCTTCGCTGCTCTCGCCAACGAGAAGAGCGAGGATACCGGCTCGAACACCAACGGCGGCCTGTATGAGCAGATCTACAAGGGCCAGATGGTCACCGAGTTCAACGACTTCTGCTTCGGCGAGCGCGAAGTCGGCGACTACGCCATCGTTTACGGCGAGAACAGCGCCTATGCCGGATACCATCTGGTGTACTTCTCCGGCGAGAACGCCCTGTATTCGCGCGTCCTCGCCGAGAACGCCATGCGTCAGGCGGACGGCGGCGCCGCCATCAGCGATCTGACGGCCGATCTTACGCCGGTCCATGCGTCCGGCTGGCGTCTCGTCATGGCGGGCTGAGTATCCGAATAAACAAGCGCGGCGGGAGCCTTCCCGCCGCGTTTTTATGAAATGAAAGGATAGTAAATGGACGAACGTTTCCGCCGCGCCGGGGCGATCCTCGGCGACGCGGCGATGAAAAAACTCTCCGAAAGTCGCGTAGCGGTGCTCGGGCTCGGCGGCGTCGGCTCGTGGTGCGCCGAGGCGCTCTGCCGGAGCGGGGTGGGAACGCTGTATCTTCTCGATCAGGACACCGTGTCGCTGAGCAACGTGAACCGGCAGCTTTTCGCGCTCACGTCCACGCTTGACCTGCCGAAAGCGGAAGCGGCGGCGGAGCGGCTGCGCGATATCGCCCCGGAAAGCAGGATCGTCCCGATGGTCTACCGGTATTCGCCCGAGACGTGCGATACGTTGCTTGATCTGAAGCCGGACTTCATCGTGGACTGCATCGATCTTGTGTCCTGCAAGGTCGATCTTGCGGTGAGCTGCGCCGAGCGCGGCATCCGGCTCGTTGCGGCGCTCGGCACCGGCAACAAGAAGGACGCATCCCTTCTCCGGCTGACCGACCTCGCCAAAACCGAGGGATGCCCGCTCGCGCGCGTTGTGCGGCGCGAGCTGCGCCGCCGGGACATCACGCACCTGCCGGTCGTATACTCGCCCGAGGAGGCGTCTGAGCCGGATACCGGCGAAACGCCGCCGCCGGGCCGCCGCAGCGTGCCGGGCAGCCTCGTGTGGGTCCCCGCCTCCGCAGGGCTGCTGCTCTGCCAGTATGTTGTCACGGAGCTCATAAAATAAAAAATCGTCTCTGGAAAACCAGAGACGATTTTTTCATCCGTTATAGCGGTTCATGGCGCGGTCGATGCCGTGCTGTACGCAGCATTCGATGGCATCGGCGGCGCGCTCTTCGGCCTTTTCGAGCGCCGCGGCATCTTCGCCGCGGGGAACGCCCATCACCCAGTCGGCCATGTCGTAATCGGGGTGCGGCGGGGAGCCGACGCCGACGCGCAGCCGGGGAAAGTTTTCCGTGCCGAGATGGAGGATGATGTTCTTGAGCCCGTTGTGCCCTCCGGCGCTGCCGGAGGCACGCAGACGAAGCCGCCCCGGTACGAGCGCGACCTCGTCGGAAACAACGAGAACATGCTCCGGAGGGATCTTAAAATAATCCGCAAGCGGGCGCACCGCCTCGCCGGAGAGATTCATAAACGTCTGCGGCTTTACGAGCAGCACATCGTGTCCGCCGATGCTGCCGCGCGCCGTAAGCGCGCGTGAGCGCAGCCGGTTGATCGAAACGCCGCAGCGTTTGGCGAGAATGTCGCCGACGGCAAAGCCGACGTTGTGGCGTGTGCCGTTATACCGCGGCCCGGCGTTGCCGAGAAAGACGATCATCCATTCGGCGCCGCCGGAGGAAGAACGAAACAGCATAGGGATATCTTACTCGAACAGCGGGGAGATGGAAACTTCCTCGTAGATACGGCGAATGGCTTCGGCGAAGAGACGGTCCACGGAGACATAGTTGATCTTCTCGAGACGCGGCTCGCCAACGGGATAGGGGATCGTGTCGCAGAGCTTCAGCTCCTTGATGGGGCTTTCCTCAATGCGCTCGAGCGCCGGGGCGGAGAGAACGCCATGCGTAGCGCAGGCATAGATCTCCTTCGCGCCGCCGACCTCGATGAGCGCTCTGGCAGCGCCGCAGAGGGAACCGGCGGTATCGACCATATCGTCGAGCAGGATGACGGTCTTGCCTTCCACGTTGCCGATGATGTTCATGACCTCGGACTTGTTGGCGACCTCGCGGCGCTTATCGACGATGGCAAGGTTCATGTTGAGCTTCATGGCAAACTGGCGGGCGCGGGCCACGCTGCCCACGTCGGGGGAGACGACCATTACGTCGGGGTTGCCCTTGCCGAACTTCTGCAGATAGTAATCGGCGAAGAGGGGAGCGCCGCGCATGTTGTCCACGGGGATATCGAAGAAGCCCTGGATCTGGTTGGCGTGCAGGTCCATGGTAAGTACGCGGTCGGCGCCGGCGGCCTCGATGATGTTCGCAACGAGCTTTGCGGAGATGGGGTCGCGGCTCTTCGCCTTGCGGTCCTGACGGGCGTAGCCGAAGTACGGGATGACAGCGGTGATACGACCGGCGCTGGCACGGTGCATCGCGTCGATCATGACGAGCAGCTCCATCAGGTTGTCGTTCACGGGCTTGCAGGTAGACTGCACGATGAACACATCCGCGCCGCGGACGGGCTCAAGGATGGAAACGGAGCATTCGCCGTCGGCGAAGCGCTTAATGTCGGCCTTGCCGAGGGGCTTGTAGAGATGGTTGCAGATGCTTTCCGCCAGAGCGGGATTGGAGTTTCCGGAGAATACCTTGACTTCTTTGCCGTGTGAAATCAAAACAAATCACCTTTCTGTCTTTAATTTTCGTGGCGTACCCGGTGCGGGCACATAATTTCATAATAAGTATACCACATTCTCCGAGGAAAGAAAGCGGAAAGTTCAACTTTTCGAGCCTTTACATTTGTGGTTTTTTTGTATATAATATCTTAGCTAATTTGATTTGGAATGCAAAGGGAATTTTTGTCATGTCAATGTTGGAATTTGAAGAGTATAAAGGCAAGCTCAACACGCTCAAGCCTGCGCTGGACGATCTGCAGGACGCGCTCCATCTGGAAGAGGCGAAGCGCGAGATCGCCGAGCTGCAGGAGGAGAGCGCGCAGGACGGCTTCTGGAACAACGTCTCCCACTCGCAGCAGGTGCAGCAGCGCATCAAGCAGCTGCAGACCAAGTGCGAAAAGTACGACAAGCTCTGCTCGTCCTGGGACGATCTTTTCACCATGTGTGAAATGGCGCTCGAAGAGGACGATGCCTCCATGCTTGAAGAGCTGAAAGCGGAGTATGATACGCTCTCGGAAAAGCTGGAAGAAATGCGTCTTTCCACGCTGCTCACCGGCGAGTACGACGCGAACAACGCCATTTTGACGTTCCACGCCGGTGTCGGCGGCACCGAGGCGCAGGACTGGACGCAGATGCTCTACCGCATGTATACCATGTGGACGGATCGCCACGGCTATAAGTATACGCTGCTCGACTATCAGGACGGTGAAGAGGCCGGCATCAAGTCCGCCACCATCAAGATCGAGGGCGACAACGCCTACGGCTATCTCAAAAGCGAAAACGGCGTCCACCGCCTTGTGCGCATCTCGCCGTACGACGCCTCTGGCCGCCGCCACACGAGCTTTGCCGCCGTGGAGGTCATGCCCGAGATCGCCGAGGACAACAGCGAGATCGAGCTGCGCGACGACGAGATCAAAATGGACGTGTACCGCTCCTCCGGCGCGGGCGGCCAGAAGGTCAACAAGACATCCTCCGCCGTGCGTCTGACCCACCTGCCGACGGGCATCGTCGTCTCCTCGCAGGTCGAGCGCAGCCACTTCCAGAATCTCGAAAACTGTAAGTCCATGCTCCGCGCCAAGCTCGCCGAGATCAAGGAGCGCGAGCATCTCGAAAAGATCTCGGACATCAAGGGCGTGCAGCAGAAGATCGAGTGGGGCAGCCAGATCCGCTCGTACGTATTCATGCCGTATACGCTCGCCAAGGACACGCGCACCGGTTATGAAAACAGCAACATCCAGGCCGTTATGGACGGCGATATCGACGGCTTCATCAACGCCTATCTCGCAATGAAGGCCGAGAAATAAAAATGCCTTTCAACCGCCCGCGGCGTCATGCTGCGGGCGGTCTATGCTTTTGGGAGGAAATTCAATGATCTGGTATCGTATCGGAGAATCTCTTATACATACGGAATCCGCACCCCGCGCGGATGTGCCGGCGCTTGTGCTTCTCACAACGGAGGAGTTGGAGAAACGCCCGGACCTTCCGGGGATTGGAAAAGTTCTGGAACATACGCCATCGGTGCGCGGTGCGCGGACCTGCCGTGCCGAGGTGCGCCCCGACTGCCTGTCCGGTACGCTTGTGCTCCCGCGTAAGGGAAAAGACGGTGTCCGCGCCGCATACGGTCTGCTCGTTACGCAAAACCGCATCGTTCTCACGGACGATTCCGCTTCGCTTCCGCCCCTCCTGCACCGCATCGCGCAGGAAAAACGATGGACGAAGGGAACGGTCGGGCAGACGCTCTATGATTTCTTTGAACAGCTCATTGCCCGTGATCTGCATCGTTTGGAAGAGCTGGAAGAGCAGGCGGAAGCCTTGGAGGATCAGGTGCTCGCTGACGGTGTTGATTCTCTCAGCGCTGCGATGAACGCGCTGCGAAAGGAGACAATGGCGCTCTTTCGCTATTATTCGCAGCTCGACGACGTGGCGTGCGAGCTGTGCGAAAACGAGAACGGTTTCTTTTCGGAAACGGAAACGGAGCGATTTCGTCTTTTTGAGGGGCGTGTTGCCCGCCTGCGGGAGAACGCACAGCTCCTGTGTGAATACTGCCGGCAGATCCAAAGCGCGTTTCAGGCGCAGATCGATATCCGGCAGAACCGTGTGATGCAGATCCTCACCATTGTCACGACGATCTTTCTTCCCCTCACGCTGCTCACCGGCTGGTACGGCATGAACTTTGTCAATATGCCGGAGCTGAGCTGGAAATACGGCTATCTCATGGTAGGCGTTATCAGCGCGGCGGTTTTGGTTCTCGGTCTTTGGATCTGTAAGAAAAAGAAGTTCTGGTAAAGCAGAGAGCAAACCGGCGGCCGGTTTTTATCGGCTGCCGGTTTGCTGTTGGCAAAATAGTACATCCATAATATAACATATGTTGCACAACGGAAGCTGCAAGGAGAGAATAGTATGCTGCCCGGCGTTAAATTTTCTGGAGAGGAGATCGTCCGCGCCGCGCTTGCGCTCGTCCGCGAGCAGGGGGGATACGCTCCGTGTCCGCGCCGTCACCAAGGCGCTTGGCTTCGTGGTTGTCGTGCTGCTCATCCGCTCCGGAAGCATCGTGCCGTGCATTCTTACGCACGGCGTGCTGAACGCGCTGAGCGTGTTCGCTCCGGAACCGGACTACAAAACGCGGTGCGTCATCTTTCGGATCCTCATCGTTCTCGCGGCTGCGTACGCGGCATATCTCCTGCGGTGTCTGCCGCCGTTGACAAGCGGGGAAAGCTGTGTCAGAATGAAGAAAAACACCGAGGGGGATTAAGCCTTGAACGCTCTCGAGCTCGATACCGTATTGCTCTCACCGGACCGGACATGTCTGGAAATTCTGGATCAGACGCTGCTGCCCGGCGAGGTGAAAACGCTGCATCTTTCGGATATGCGCGATATCTGGGAGGCGATCTATTCGCTTCGCGTGCGCGGCGCACCGGCCATCGGCGTGTGCGCGGGCTATGCGCTCGCGCTGGCCGCCTCGCAGATCGAAACGGAGGATAAGGACGTCTTTTTCGCGCGCCTGCGTGAAACGAAGGAATACCTCGCCTCCGCCCGCCCGACGGCGGTGAATCTCTTCTGGGCGCTCGACCGGATGTGGCAGACGGCGGAGGCGCACGCCGGTGAGAGCATCCCGGCCATCCGCGAGACTCTTTTTGCGGAGGCGCAGCGCATCCGCGATGAGGATGTCGCCATCAGCCGTTCGATTGGCGAGCTGGGCTTTACTCTTCTGCACCACGGGGACGGCATTCTCACGCACTGCAACGCCGGAACGCTCGCCACCGCGAAATACGGCACGGCGACCGCGCCGATGTATATTGCGCTTGAGCACGGCTGGAACGATCTTCGCGTCTACTGCGACGAAACGCGCCCGCTATTGCAGGGCGCGCGGCTCACGGCGCTCGAGATGCACGCTGCCGGATTGGATACGACGCTCCTTTGCGATAACGCCGCGTCGAGCCTGATGCAGACGGGGAAGGTTAACATAATATTTGTCGGCTGCGACCGCGTGGCGCGGAACGGCGACGCCGCGAACAAGATCGGCACCTCCGCCGTGGCGATATTGGCGAAGCATTACGGCATCCCGTTTTATGTCTGCGCGCCGAGCTCCACGATCGATATGTCGCTCGCGTCCGGCGCGGAGATCCCCATTGAGCAGCGCGCCGCGGAAGAGGTCACGGAGATGTGGTATAAAAAACGCATGGCGCCGGAGGGCGTCGGCGTGTATAACCCCGCGTTCGACGTGACCGACCATTCGCTCATCACCGGCATCATCACCGAGCGCGGCATCTGCACCGCGCCCTTTGAGGACGCCTTCCGCGCTCTCGGGTTTTAATTTTTTTCAAAGAGAATTTGAAAACAGCAGCATCAGATTTTGACGCTGCTGTTTTCTTTTTTTGATTGAGCCTGCTGCGCGTGCCGAAGAAAAGGCCGGGGGCTATCGTGCTGCGGCCGTATGGCTGACTGAGGGATCGTCTCAAACTCCGCGTAGACCGACCGTCCCTCTGTTACGGCGTTATGCGCCGTAAAGCCGTCCCTTACGCAGGAACTTTATAAAACGTAAAAGCAGCAGCTCGTCGGAGCTGCTGCTTTTGCATAGTTAATGGATCACTCGCTCAGCGGCGTGATGCCGCAGCTGGTGAGGAATGTATCCGAAAGGGGAGAGCCGAACCAGTTATAGAGCCGCCGGGCGGGACTGTCCTCCGGCTCGTCGCTGCGAATGACGACATAGCCCTTCGTGCCGAGCGGGTAATCGCCAGTGCGGACATTCTCCGGCGTGGCGCTGTAGCCGTTCAGCGAGAAGGCGAGCAGCGCTTCGTTGGAATAGACGTCGTTCAGATACGTCATAATGCTGTACCCGATGGCGTAAGGATCGTCGAGACAGGCGGAGACGAGCGTGTTCATCTCGTCGAGCCGCTCAAAGCCGAGCGCCTCGTAATCCGGAACATCCTCGCCTTTGAACACCATCTTTTCAAAAAGCCGCTGGCTGCCGGACTGATCGTCGCGGTAAAGCACGCGGATCGCGTGATCCGCACCGCCGAGCTCGCTCCAGTTGGTGATCTCGCCGCGGAAAATGGCGCGTACCTGATCGAGCGTCAGGTCGGTGACGCCGCATGCGCTGTTCCCGATGAACACCAGCCCGTCGCCGCCGTAGAGCTTCATTTCGACCTCCACGCCGCGCTCGGCGAGATAGGCCTTTTCTTCATCGGTGGGCGCGGCGAGCAGGGCGATGTCCGCCTTCTTATCGGCAATGTTCAGCCACGCGCCGTGCGTCGTGGAGCAGAGCGGCTCCGCGCCGCCGTAGCCGGTGTCAAGACAGAAGAAACGGTAGATGTTCTGCACCAACGGCTTTCTCGCTGTAGAGGAGTCCATAACCGGGAAATCGCCGTCGGCAAACAGTTCGCTGTACAGACCGTTTAGATCGACAATGTACAGTTTGGCCGATTCCATATCAAGGACAATGTACGTTGTTGTGTTTGTCCAGCCGTAATCGCCGGCCTCAACACTGGCGCTGCACGAGATCAGAACCTTGCCGTCGCGGGCAGAGGCGACATAACGGGTGGTTTCGGCCTGCGGGAGATCCAGCGTCAGTCGCTCGCTGCCGCAGACAAGATTGAGCGCAAAGTTTGTCTGATAGTTTCCTTCGACGAGGTAGGTGTCGTTGTAGGCGTGTAGAATGTTGTCGTTCACAGTAAAATATCCGCTCAAAATACTGATTGCACCATTGACAGGGTCGACGCGCATCTGAACACCGCGGCTGCTGTCACTGATGAAGTAGTTATCCGAGGAGTTGTAAGACGGATAGCAGTACGGGTCCAAAATGTCTGTCCACAGCTTTTCCAAAGAAGGAAGTACATAGCCGGTGATGCGGCAGGTATCTCCGGAGTAATCACTGCCGATCAAAACATCGCCGGACACACAGACGTCGCCGAAATACTCCCCCGGGAAGATCTCCACCGGCTCTTTGCCGTCATCGCAGAGATAGAGCTTCGATTCGCGGATACTGTAATATTCGCCGACGAAGCCGCCGGAATAGGCATGGATGCGGTGGAATAGCTGCGTGCCGGCAGGTAGAATCTCCTCGACCTCACCGGTTCGGATATCGACACGTGCCACGCTGCCGTCATCAAAGGAAGCGAGCACGCTGTCACCGTCATGATCGAAGCAGTTGGTGTACTTGTCAACGAGCAGCCTGCCCTTGCCCCCGCCGGCCGGGAAAGCGTACAGACGGGAGGATTCCAGCGTCACGCAGAAGAACGGTTCGTCCGTGGACGCGGGCGTTGCGCTGAGCGGAAGCACTCCGGTTGCGTTGCCGGAGCTTGCATAGGCGTCGCCCCAACTCGCATAGGCGTTGCCGGAGGACGCGTTGCCGCTGCTGGCGTTCGGCGCGCCGCAGGCGCACAGCACAAAAAGCAGCGCCAGAGACAGAAACAGGGCTGTCAGCTTTTTCATATGGTTTCTCCTTTTTTTAAAGAAGTTTACACCCTATAGACGAGGACTTCTGCCGATCGGTTCGTAAAAAAATACAGCGGAGCCTCAAAAGAGACTCCGCTGTGCTGCGTGCGCGGTCTTACACCGTTTCGGTGTGCACGGCCTTGACGGTATACCCGGCGGCCTCGATGACTTCCTTGACCTTCGCCTCGTCCGGCTTTTCGGCGGAGATGAACTCGGTCTTGTTCGCGGTGTGGTCGGAAACGGGGTTCTCGGCGGCGAAGGCTTTGGAGAGCGCCTCATTGACGTGCTTTTCGCACATGTGGCACATCATGCCCTCAACGGTGACGGTGGTTTTGTACATGGTTTTTTCCTCCTTATGATCGGTTGCGGTATTCGTTTCCTGCGGCGCGGCGGTGAACTCGTCCGGGAGCGTCACCGGCTGCCTGTGCTTATCGTGCTTTGCTTCGTGAAGACGGAAGAGATTGAGACGCAGCGCGTTCGTCACGACGCAGAAGCTCGAAAGACTCATCGCGAGCGCCCCGAACATCGGCTGCAGCGTCCAGCCGAAGATCGGGATCCATACGCCTGCGGCGAGCGGGATGCCGATGATATTATAGATGAACGCCCAGAAAAGATTCTCCCGAATGTTGCGCAGCGCCGCGCGGCTGAGCCGGATGGCGGCGGAGACATCGCTCACGCCGCTTTTCATAAGCACAACGTCCGCAGCGTCGATGGCGACGTCCGTTCCGGCGCCGACGGCGAGACCGACGTCCGCGCGCGTGAGCGCCGGGGCGTCGTTGATGCCGTCGCCCACCATGGCGACCTTGCCGCTCTCGCGCAGCTTCCGGATCACGGCCTCCTTGCCATCCGGGAGCACCCCGGCCACCACGGCGTCGACCCCGGCCGCAGAGCCGATGGCGGCGGCGGTGCGGGCGTTGTCGCCCGTGAGCATCACGACGCGAAGGCCCATACCCTTGAGCTCGCGGATAGCTTCGGCAGCGTCGCTCTTCATAACGTCCGCCACGGCGATCACGCCGAGAAGCTCATTATTTCGGGAGAAGTAGAGCGGCGTTTTGCCCTCGTCCGCGAGCGCCGCGGCGCGCTGCGTGATGGACTCCGGGAGCGCGGTCTTTTCGTGGATGAAGTCGGCGTTGCCGCCGCAGACGGTGTATCCTTCGATCTTCGCAGTGAGACCGCGGCCCGGCACGGCGGCGAAGTTTTCCGCCTCGGGACACTCGCCGCCGTGGGAGGCAAAGCCGTTTAAAATGGCGCGGGAGAGGGGGTGTTCGCTCTTGCTCTCGAGCGCCGCGGCAAAGCGCAGAAGCTCGTCCTCGGAAACGCCGTCCGCCGGGAGAAGATCGGTGATTTCCGGCTGGCCGGTCGTGATGGTACCGGTCTTATCGAGCACAACGATCTGTGTGCGGCCGGTCTCTTCAAGCGAAGCCGCCGTTTTGAAGAGAATGCCGTTTTTTGCGCCGACGCCGCTGCCGACTATAATGGCGACCGGCGTGGCAAGTCCGAGCGCGCACGGGCAGCTGATAACGAGCACCGATATGCCGCGCGCGAGCGCGTATCCGAATGTCTGCCCGACGAGCAGCCAGACGATAATGGTAACGGCTGCGATGCCGATCACCGTCGGCACGAATACCCCCGCGACCTTGTCGGCAGTCTTGGCGATGGGCGCTTTCGTCGCGGCGGCGTCGCTCACCATGCGGATGATCTGCGAGAGCGCCGTATCCTCGCCGACGCCGGTCGCCCGGCAGCGCAGAAAGCCGGACTGGTTGATCGTACCGGCGCTCACCTTGTCGTTTTCCGCCTTGTCCACGGGGAGACTTTCCCCCGTGAGCGCGGACTCGTTCACGGCGCTCGTGCCGGAGAGCACGACGCCGTCCACCGGGATGCTGTCGCCGGGACGGACGAGGAAAATGTCGCCGAGAACGACTTCCTCCGCCGGGACGACGACCTCCTCGCCGTTCCGCTCCAGCCGCGCCGTTTTCGGCGAGAGCTGCATGAGCGAGCGGAGCGCGTCGGTCGTTTTGCCCTTGGAATGCGCCTCGAGCGTTTTGCCGACGGTGATGAGCGTTAATATCATGGCGGCAGATTCAAAATAGAGATCGGCCTCCGCCATCGGGTCGACCGTCAGCGTGAAGAGCTCGTATACGCTCCAGAGATACGCCGCCGCCGAGCCCATGGCGACGAGCGTATCCATGTTCGGCGCACCCTTTACGGCACTCCGGAACCCGCTGATAAAGAAGTTCTGGTTGATGACGAGCACGATGCCCGCGAGCAGGAGCTGGATGAGCCCCATGCCCACGCTGTTATGGTGCAGCCAGCGCGGCATCGGCGCGCCCCACATGTGACCCATCGAAAAGTACATCAGTACGAGCAGCACCGCCACCGAGGATATCAGCCGCTTTTTGAGCTTCGGTGTTTCATGGTCGGCCAGCTCGTCCGCTGCCGCGGCGGGCGCGGCGCCCTTCGCGCCCTTCAAGCTTGCGCCGTATCCGGCGTTTTCCACCGCGCGGACGATGTCCGCCGGAGCGGCGGTACCGTCTACGCCCATTGAATTTGTGAGCAGGCTCACCGCGCACGAGGTAACGCCCGGCACGGCGGAGACCGCCTTTTCCACCCGCGCGGAGCACGCCGCGCAGCTCATGCCTGTAACAGAGTATTGCGTCATGGTATTTGCCTTTCTGTTGTGGTGTATTGCGGTTCGGGTTATTTCATCAGCTTCTGCAAAAGCTCCGTCAGCTCGTCCACAACGGAGTCGTCTCCCGCGCGGATGTCGCGCACGACGCAGTTGTGGAGGTGCGCGTTCAAAAGCGCGCGGTTAAAGCCGTTCATCGCCGCGCTCACCGCCGCAGACTGCGTGAGAATGTCCGCGCAGTAAGCATCGCGCTCGAGCATCCCGCGGATGCCGCGGATCTGCCCTTCAATCCGGCTCAGGCGATTCATAAGCGCGCGGCGCTCTTCCTCGCTTCGCTCGGTTTTTTTGCAGCAGCAACACATTTTTTCTTCGTCCAAGGGCCGTCCCTGCCTTTCAATATGCATTATATACCCCTGGGGGGTATTGTCAAGAGACTTTCTCAAAAAATCGAGGCGGAGTTTGACTTCATTTTCCGCTTGTGTATAATATAAGCAAAGAATCCCATGCAAGGAGGCGCTGACCATGCCGGCGATCCGCTCCGGGAGAGTGCGTGCTGCGCTGCTCCTCGGAATTTTTCTTCTCATGCTGCTCGGAAATGTCCTCACGCCGTACGCGGTGGACGACTGGGCGTATATGCACAGCTTTGCGACCGGCGAGCGCCTCACGCGCTTCGGCGAGATATTTCCCTCCATGGCGGCGCACGCGCAGACCATGAACGGACGGCTCTTCGCCCATTTCTGGGCGCAGCTCTTTCTGCTGCTGCCGAAAGCGGTATTTAATATAGTAAACGCTTTGATATTCACGGCGCTGATCGCGCTCCTTGCCCGGCTCGCACAGCCGGAGGGCGAGCGGAATAACCTCATTCTTTTGATGATATTCTGTGCCGTGTGGGTGTTTGTTCCGGCGTTCGGACAGGTGTTCTTCTGGCTGGACGGGGCGTGCAATTACGGTTGGGGGTGCGCCGCGGGGTTGGCTTTTCTCATGCCGTACATCCGTCTTTTGGATCGTGATGCGAAGAAAAAACCGCTGTTCTGGATTTTGTGGATGCTCGCGGGCTTTTATACCGGTGCGTATCTGGAAAATATGGCGGCCGGGGCGATCTTCCTTTCGGCGCTGCTGCTTTTTGGCCGCCGTGTGCTTTGCAGGAAGAAAAACGGCGTCCTTCCGTGGCTGCCGGTGCTCGCGTCGGTCGGCGGCTTCATTTTTATGATGACCCGCCCGGCGGAGAGCATGAAAAGCGGCGCGGAGAGCTCGCTCGCGTCCCTTGGAACGGGGCTTGTCGCCGCGCTGGAGAAGTACCGCTCGCTGGCGGTGCTGCTCGTTGTTTTTGCTGTGTCGCTCGTTGCGGCGCTCTGGTACCACGCCCGCCGGGAGAAAATTTATCTCGCCGCGGCGCTCGTGCTCGGCTCGCTCTGCGCCAACTTCGCGCTGAGCGTCGCCTCGTATTATCCGGAGCGGTGTCTCGCGTTTCCGGCGGTGCTGCTCATTGCGGCAGACGCCGTGCTTTTGTCGGAGCTCTTCTCCGGCAAAGAGAAGCTCCCGGTGCTGTGCGCGGCGGCAGTGCTCGTGCTGTCGACGCTCTATTGGGGCGTTTTCGGCTTTGCCGATATTACGAATGTGTATCTTCAGGTGAGGGCGAACGAAACGGCCGTTACCGAGGCGGCCGCGCGCGGCGAGAGCAGCGTGACGGTGCCGTATATCGAGACGTTGACGCGCTATTCCGCACTGTACGATCTCAAATATCTCGATACAGAAGACGCGCAGAGTTGGCCGAACGGCGCTATGGCGGATGTGCTCGGCATCGGTGAGATCCGGTGCGAGCCGGAAACGGCGAAGGAGGCGGAGTGATGCTTTCGGTAGTGATCCCTGTCTATAATGAGGGGGCCGTTCTGGAAAAAACGGCTTCGGTCATCCGCGGTGTGCTGTCCGATGCCGCGATCGGCTGCGAGCTCATTTTCGTGGACGACGGCTCAAAGGACGCCACATGGGAGAAAATCACGGCGCTCTCCGCGTCCGGCGGCATCCGCGGGCTGCATTTTTCCCGGAATTTCGGCAAGGAAGCGGCGATCCTCGCGGGGCTGGCCGCGGCGAAAGGCGACTGCTGCGTTGTGATCGACGGCGATCTCCAGCACCCGCCGGAGAAGGTCGTGGAGATGTACCGCCTGTGGGAGCAGGGCTACGAGATCGTCGAGGGGCAGAAGGCCAGCCGCGGCGCGGAGAGCCACGCGCACGGTCTCGCGGCGAGAGCATTTTATTCTCTCATCAGCCGCGCGACCGGCATCGACATGGCGAACGCCTCTGACTTCAAGCTGCTCGACCGGAAGGTGGTCAACGTTCTCATCAATATGCGCGAGCGGAACGCCTTTTTCCGCGCGCTTTCCTCGTGGATCGGCTTTAAAACGGTGAGCATCCCCTTCGATGTGCAAAAGCGCGCAGGCGGAAGCTCCAAATGGTCCACGCCGGCGCTCGCAAAGTACGCCGTGGATAATATCGCCTCGTTCTCCGCCGCGCCCATGCAGCTCGTCACGGTACTCGGCGGTATTATGCTGCTCGTCTCGCTCGTGCTTGGCACAATCGCGCTCGTGCAGAAGTTCTCCGGGCGGGCGCTCGGAGGCTTCACCACCGTAATCCTCATCCAGCTTTTTTCCAGCAGCATCATCATGATAAGTCTCGGTATCATCGGCTATTACATTTCCAAAATTTACGAGGAAGTGAAGGGAAGACCCCGATATATCATCACCGATACCTGCGGCGACGAAGAAAAATAAACAACGCTCCCCGCCGGAAGACCTGTCCGGCGGGGAGCGTTTGCCCTATATGACTTATATGCCGTAAAGCGAAGCGACCGGGGCGGCGAGCACTACGGTGAGCAGCCCTGCCACGATGAGCGAGAGCGAGCTCATCGCGCCCTGGATCTCGCCCATTTCAAGCGCCCGGGACGTTCCGACGGCGTGCGCGGCGGTCCCGATGGCGACGCCCTGCGCAATGGGGCTCGTGATGCGGAACACTCGGCACGCGCCATCGGCGCAGATGTTGCCAAGAACGCCGGTCAGAATGATCGCCGCGACCGTGAGTGAGGGGTAGCCGCCAAGCTCCGCGGAAACGTCCATGCCGATCGCGGTAGTGATGGATTTGGGGAGAAGCGTGGTGAACAGAGAGAAGTCCAGCCGGAAGAGCGCCGCGAGCGCAAACACCGTGGCAAGGCTCGCAGCCACCCCGGCAGCGATGCCGAGCGTTATGGCAAGGGCGTTTTTCTTCAGCAGCTCAAATTTCTCATAGAGCGGCACGGCAAGGCATACCGTCGCCGGGGTAAGCAGAAAGTTGATGTACTTTGCGCCGTTGAGATAGCTGCCGTAATCGATACGGAACAGGAGCAAAACTCCGATGGAGAAAAGGATCGCAAGCAGCAGGGGATTGAACAGCGCAAAGTTCCACTTTTTCCGGATGGCGCGCCCCAGCTCGAACGAACCGATGGTGATGACAACGCCGAGAAAGGCGGAGTTTTCGATCAGCTCACGCATCATCGTTTATCCTCCCGCTTCTGGTGCAGACGCATCACGCGCTGCGTGGTGCACCCTGCGGCGGCGAACACCGTGAACGTCGATACAACGACGATCGCGGCAAACGGCAGCCACACGGGACGCAGCACGTCCCACTTTTCCAGAAGACCCACGCCCGCCGGAACGAACAGCATTGGCATGATTTCCAGCAGAAAAGCGCTCGTTTCACGAATGGCGTCTGCTTTTAAAAGGCGCGTTTCCAGCGCGGCAAAGAGCAGAACGATCCCGTAAATGCTCGCCGGGACGGGCAGCGGCAGCAGATAATGCAGCAGCTCGCCGAGAAACGACACGAGCAGAATGATGCCAAGTTGGCGGATGTACTTCATACGCTTGAACCTCTTGCGATAAAAATCCTTTTCTTTTTACCCAATTTGACCGCGTTTGTCAAGACGATTCCGGTTGTAAAATTAAAAACATTGTGATATAGTATGTTTATCCGGCCCGATGAGGAGGAACGATCCATGCTGATCTCAACCAAAGGACGCTACGCGCTGCGTGTCATGGCGGATCTTGCCCGCAATGGCGGGGAGGAGTACGTTGTGCTGATGGACATTGCCGAGCGCCAGAACATATCGGAAAAGTATCTCGAAGGCATCGTCGCCGCGCTCAGCCGCTGCGGTTTTTTGCAGACGCAGCGCGGCCGCGGGGGCGGCTACCGGCTCGCCCGCTGCCCGGAGGAATACGCCGTCGGCGATATCCTCCGCGTTGCGGAGGGCTCCATAGCGCCGGTATCCTGCGTCAAGTCCGGCGAATCGGAGTGCCCGAACGCCGACAACTGTCTCACGCTGCCGCTCTGGAAGGAGCTTGACCGCGTGATGAACGATTATCTGGAGAGCGTCACGCTCGCCGACCTTATAAACGGCAATATTGCCGCAAAATCGACCGATTCCGGGGAATAACCCGGCGCGAAAAAGCTCCTTGGAAAAAACCTATTGACAATATATGTTTATGATGCTACATTGTAAACATACAAAAACAGTAGGGTTTTTGAAAGGAGCTTTTTCCATGTTTGTATATGCGGACAACGCGGCGACCACGAAGATGAGCAAAACGGCCATCGACGCGATGCTGCCGTATCTGGACACCTGGTACGGCAACGCCTCGAGCCTTTATGCATTCGGCCAGAAGTCGGCGGAAGCGCTCGCCGCGGCGCGCGAAACGGTAGCCGGGTGTCTGGGTGCCGAGGCGCGGGAGATCACCTTCACCTCCGGCGGCAGCGAGGCGGACAACCAGGCCATTCTCTCCGCGGCAGCCATTGGCGCGAAGAAGGGCAAAAAGCACATCATTTCCACGGCGTTTGAGCATCACGCGGTGCTGCATACGCTCAAGAAGCTGGAGAAATACGGCTACGAGATCACGCTGCTGGACGTCCACGAAAACGGCATCGTCACGCCCGAGCAGGTGCGCGGCGCCATCCGCGAGGACACCTGCCTTGTGACGGTCATGTACGCCAACAACGAGATCGGCACCATCCAGCCCATCGCGGAGATCGGCGCGGTCTGCCGCGAAAAGGGCGTTATCTTCCACACGGACGCGGTGCAGGCGGCGGGCCATGTCGCCATCGACGTAAAAGCGGAGAACATCGATATGCTCTCCATTTCCGCGCACAAGTTCCACGGCCCGAAGGGAGTCGGCGCGCTGTATGCCCGCCGGGGCATCCCTCTGGTGAACGTGATCGAGGGCGGCGCGCAGGAGCGCGGCAAGCGTGCCGGTACGGAAAATATCGGCGGCATCGTCGCCATGGCGGCGGCGCTTTCCGAGGCGTGCGCGAATCTCGAGAAAAACGCGGCGTATGTAAGCGCTCTGCGCGATAAGCTCATCGCCGGACTCAAGACCATCCCGCACGCGGCGCTCAACGGCGACGAGACGAAGCGTCTTCCCGGCAACGTGAATTTCTGCTTTGAGGGCATCGAGGGCGAGAGCCTTCTTCTCCTGCTTGACGAGGCGGGCATCTGTGCCTCCTCCGGCAGCGCGTGCACGTCCGGCTCGCTCGATCCGAGCCACGTTCTGCTCGCCATCGGCCGTCCGCACGAGGTAGCGCACGGCTCGCTGCGTCTCACGCTCTGCGAGGAGAACACCGAGGAGCAGGTCGATCATATGCTGCGCGAGATCCCGCGTGTTGTGGAATATCTCCGCAGCATGTCCCCGGTCTGGAAGGACCTCACATCCGGCAAAAAACAGTTCATGCTTTGAGATAAAAGGAGGCAAGCATCATGGCTCTTTACAGCGATAAGGTAATGGATCATTTCAAAAATCCCCGCAACGTCGGCGAGATCCCCGACGCGGACGGCGTCGGCGAGGTCGGCAACGCCAAATGCGGCGATATTATGAAGATGTATCTGAAGATCAAGGACAACGTCATCGAGGACGTGAAGTTTGAAACGTTCGGCTGCGGCAGCGCCATCGCTTCGAGCTCCATGGCCACCGAGATGATCAAGGGCAAGACGATCGAGGAAGCGCTCGCCGTGTCGAACAAGGAGGTCGTGGAAGCGCTCGACGGTCTGCCCGCGCACAAGCTGCATTGCAGCGTGCTGGCCGAGGAAGCCATCAAGACCGCCGTCAAGGACTATTACGACAAGAACAACATCCCCTACGACCACTCCCGGTTCCCCGACTGCGAAAACTGCGGCAGCTGCCATATGGTGTGAGCGTTTTACACGCAAAAGACGCCGAAGGAAATCATCCTTCGGCGTCTTTTATGGTTTAGGAGACTTTTTCGTATAGCTTTCCGGTGGGCGCGGAGAAAAGTTTTACAATGCGTCCTGTGACGAGCATGGACAAAACGGTCCCGATCCCGATATTGGATATACGGCCGGAAAAAATGAGTGTGATCGCAATGGAGAGCGCCACGCAGCCGAGATCCAGCACGTTCTTTCCGTAACCGAAGTCCTTTTTCAGCGCTATACCGATCGCTCCGGCGGCGCCCTCGCCGGGGTTCGGGATGAGCTTCATCCCGGCAGTCAGCGAGATCCCGACGGCGGTCAGCACGATGGCCAGAACGAGCACGAGATACTGGCTGACCGGCTTGGTCAGAAGCGGGATGTGGTCATCAAAAAACTGGATCAGGATGCTGCATACAAAGCTCGTGGCGAGTTGGAAGCACTGCACCGGATGGAAATCCTTGCGGAGCAGCAGCCGCTGCATCAGAACGAACAGGAGATAAAGCGTGTAAACGCACATCCAGAGCGGGATACCGGCCAGCTGATGAACGTTGAACGGCACGGAATTGATCGGCGAAATGCCGAGCTGCGTTTTGGTGTTCAGATCGATGCCGAGCGAGAGGAAGACCAGTCCCACGCAGAAGATCAAAAGACGAAGGATAAATCGTTTTATTTTTTCGCGCCGTTCCATAACAAGCTCCTTCGGACAAAATCTTTTTTATTCTACCACAAGAAGAGAGGATTGGGAAGGATCGGAGAAAAATTCTCTGGTAGACGGGCCGCGGTTTTTGTGCTATCCTGTCGGAAGAGGTGATGCGATATGGCGATCAAGCCGGAATGGGAAGGGAAAGGGTATTCGTTCTTCCAGAATACGAACTGCGAGTATTTCCCCTGCCATCAAACGAATAAAACGGAAGATTTCAACTGTCTTTTCTGCTACTGCCCGCTCTACGCCCTCGGCGACAAGTGCGGCGGCAACTTTCAGTATCTGGCATCCGGTTATAAGGACTGCAGCGGCTGCCTGATCCCGCACCGGCGCGAAAATTACGGGCGTATTCTGGAAAAATACCCGCAGATCGCGGATCTGGCGAAACAGAACCGGACGAAAGATGAGGAGAAGTGAATATGCAGATCGCATGGTTACGGCACGAGGACAACTGGCAGGACGTGAAAAACGCCGCCATGAATACCGTCGGCAAAGATAAGGGCGTGTATCCCACCGCCGCATGGAAAAAGAAAATTCTGCTCGCCGAGCATTCGCCGATCCGGCTGATGCAGTTTGCGTGGAAGTGGAGCGACCTTCCGTACTGGGTCAGCGTCCACATCGTCCGCCACAAGATCGGCATTGAGCATTTCGTCAGCACGCAGCGCACCGACCGCACCGGCGTAGACCGCACGGAGCGGCCGCAGAACGCCCCGGTGCTCCACCAGTGCCAGGCGAACGCGCAGGCGCTCATCACGATCAGCCGCAAGCGCCTCTGCTCCGGCGCAAGCGCTGAAACGCGGCAGGCGTGGCAGCTCCTCAAGGACGAGATCGCAAAGGTCGAGCCGGAGCTTGCCTCCTGCATGGTGCGCGAGTGTGTTTACCGCGGCTTCTGCCCGGAAATGTACGGCTGCGGCTTTGACAAGACCGAGGAGTACAAAAAAGAGCTCGAGCGCTACCACGCCATTCCCGAAGTGCAGAAATAACGAAAAACGCCTTCTCCGGTCGGAGAAGGCGTTTTTCGCTATCAAAGAAGCCTCGCAGAGTTTGCGCCCGCAGGCGCAAATAGAGTTCAAAACATTTTTTGCCGGCGGCGTGTACGTCGGCAAAAATACTTTTCGGCTCGCAAACGTGCGCTCAAAGAGCGTGCGCTGCGGCGAGCCGCAGCCCCTTCAAACGAGAGCCCAGTGAAGCGGGTCTCGTTTGAGGACGCAAATCAGATGATCTTCGTCCCGCGCTCTTCCGCGGCGAGGACGGTCCGCCCGGCCTCGATGGAGTGCGTGAGCCACACGTTGCCGCCGATCACGCAGTTGTCGCCGATGTGCGTCATGCCGCCGAGGATCGTCGCCCCGGCGTAGACGACAACGTGGTTGCCGATGTCCGGATGGCGCTTGATGCCCTTGACGGGGTTGCCGTGTTCGTCCAGCTCAAAGCTCTTCGCGCCGAGCGTGACGCCCTGATAGAGCTTCACATGCTCGCCGATGGTTGTTGTCTCGCCGATGACGACGCCCGTGCCGTGGTCGATGAAGAAGTAGTTGCCGATCGTTGCGCCCGGGTGGATGTCGATGCCGGTGAGCTGGTGGGCGTATTCGGTCATCATGCGCGGCAGCATGGGGATGCCCATTTTGTACAGCCGGTGCGCCATGCGGTAAATGCTGATGGCTTCAAACGCGGGGTAGGCGAGCATGATCTCATCACAGCTCATCGCGGCGGGGTCGCCGTCGTAAGCGGCCTGAATGTCGGTTTCGAGGCACGCTTTGATCTCCGGGATCTGCTCAAGAAAGCGGAGAATGAGCGTGTCGGTCTCTTCCTCGGTCTGTTCCGGCTGGAGCGTCGTGAGGATCTGCTCGAGAAGCTCCGCGGCGCTCTGCAGGTTATAGCTCACCGCGATGGCAGAGGCGGCGCTGCCCCGCCGGGAGGATGTGCCGAAAATATGCGGGTACATGGCGCTGCGCAGCAGCGCGATCAGGCGCGCAACGCGCTCCTTCATGCCGGGGCAGTTTTCCAGCGTCCCGTCCATGTTTCCGGTGGAAATGAGGCGCTCCGTGATCTCCCGGATTGCCTGCTGATGCAATGAATCGTGCTTCAAAGGTAATTCCAGCCCTTCTTTATGGTTTCGATGAGACTCCGGCGTTCCCGCCGGTCTTGTATTCCGCGGCGATCTTCCGGCCGCGGCGGACGGATACGATGAACAGCGCGCCCATGGCAAGCGTCAGCGCAAGGCCGTACCAGAAGCTGATGATGTATCCGCGCTGCCGGCCGAAGCCATCCACCATATAGCCTATGATGACGGCGTTGACCGAGGTTCCGAGCGCAGACACCATGGAGCTGTAGGAGAGAAGCTCGCCGCAGTCCCGGCTGCCGTATATATCGCGGATGGCAATGGCGATCATAACGGTGCTCGTCGCCATGGAGAAGCCGTAGAGCGCTGCGCCGGCGATGCGCGCCGTAAGCGAATTTACGAGCAGCAGGAGATAGCCCGCCGCTGTGACCGCCGTGCCGGCGGCGAGCGAGACGCGAAGGCCGAACCGGTCGTAGAGATGGCCGAGCAGAAGCTTTCCCACAACGTTTCCCGCCATGGAGCAGGAGACCATCAGCGCGCCGACGGCCGAACCATAGCCGAAGTATATACCGATCGGACTGAGATGCGAGCAGTACGAACAGGTAAACGACGCAAGAAGTCCCGCAAGGATCAAAAGCCAGAAAGCGCTCTCCCGCTTGGCGCGGGAGGCCGGAACGCCGTCGAGCGGACAGCTCTCTCCGGTGAGCGCTTCATCGTCCTCGGCGCCGCAGGGCCGGCAGCCGACGTCCTCCGGCGAGCACCGCAGCAGAAAGACCGAGACCGGCAGCATCATCAAAAGAGAAATAGCGCCGAACGAGAAAAAGCCGACGCGCCAGCCGAAGGTGCGGATGATCGCATTGCCGAGCGGATTGCCGAGCCCCCCGACGATCCCCGAGAACGCCGCCGCAAGGCCGACGGCAAGGCCGCGTTTTTTATGGAACCAGTTGCCGAGAATGTACGGCGCGGGGTAAAACATGAGAAACGCGCCGGCAAAGCCCTGAAGGGCTCCGGCAATGTAAAAGGCGGGAAGCGTCCGGAAAAAGCCCATGGCGAACACCGTGCCGGAAAACACGAGCGACGCGCCGCCGAGCAGAATGCGCGAATCGATGCGGCGGAAGAGCGTTCCGACAAACGGCAGAACAATACACGAACAGACGCCGAAAAAGAGCACATAAAAAGTGAAAGCACCCATACCGAAGCCAAGATCTTCGATCACGGGGGCATAGAAAATACCGCGGCAGTTGTGAACGATGCCGAGCGATCCGCCCTGCAGCAGACAACAGCCGATCAGCATCCACCACGCGCGGTGGATGCGGCCGGGGTTGTTCATATCATTTCCCTCTTATATCCTGTGATTGCATTTAAAAAATATATAGTAAAATAAAAGCTTATTCAAATTAACTATATCATCTTATAAAGGGAGTGTCAATAAAAGATTGTTAATTTAATAATAATATATGGATAATATGACGATTTATGGTCTTTGACAGCGAATAGGGGTTGTATTTGGTATGGAAAGTGCTATAATCCGAAAATGTGAACGAAATGTGTCTTTCGGAGGCGCACATTTCGTAAAAAGATCGAGAGGAGTTTTTTCCATGTCCAAAGAGCCCGAAAAGAAAGCTGCGGAACAGGGCGGTTCTGAGATCGAATATGCGTTCGGTCGCGTCCCCGCGGACAAACGCAAGACCTTCAGCACCATTCTGGTCATTCTTGTCGGCTACTGCATTTCTCTTTCCAACTTCGTCACCGGCGCTACGGTCGGCTCCAAGATGAGCTTCAGCGGCACGGTGTGGTCGATCGTCGTCGGCAACGCGATCCTTGCGCTTGTCGCCGTCATGGTCGGTATAATCGGCGCGAAGAGCGGCAAGACCACGCTGGTTCTCGCCCGCAACTTCCTCGGCAAGCGCAGCTCGGCCATCATGTCCGTGCTGATCGCTCTGTCTGCCGTCAACTGGATCGCCGTGAACGCGGACACCTTTGCGAATATGATCCTTACCAACTTCAAGTGGTGGCCCCTGCCCGTGTGGCTGACCGCCATCATTGTTGTTGCCATCTGGGCCCAGTCCGCCATCCGCGGCGTGAAGGGTCTGGAGATCGTCAGCTGGCTCGGCGCTCCCGCCGCCGTCATTCTGGCCATCGCGTCCTTCATTGCCATCGGCACGAAGACCGGCTTCGGCGCGGTTATCCACTATGTCCCCGGTGAGGGCCAGCTGACCTTCGCCGCCGGCTCCACGTCCATCGTCGGCGCGTGGATCTTCGGCTGCATCGTCACGCCGGACGTCACCCGCTATGCGAAGAACGGCAAGCACGTTTCTCTTGCTGCGCCCATCGCCGTGTACGTCGGCCTCGCCATGATCGAGCTCGTCGGCGCCATGACCGCGCAGGCCACCGGCAACGCCAGCTTCGTCGCCGCTACCGCGGCTCTCGGTCTCGGCATTCTGGTGTTCGTCTGCGCCATCTTCTGCGTCTGGACGACGCAGGACAACAACATCTATTCCGCGTCCCTCTCCCTGCAGAATATCTTCGTTGACACGAAGCTCGAAGGCAAGGTCAAGCACGCCTGGCTTGCCATCATCGTGGCCGCCCTCGCCGCCATCTTCGCGGCTGTCGGCGCTGTGAAGTACCTTCTGCCTGTCGTCAAGGCTCTGTCGGTTCTCCTGCCGCCCATCCCGGCCATGATGATCGCGGAGCAGTGGTGCGTGAAGAACTCCAAGGAGAACCAGAACATCAACTGGGTCGGTATCATCTCCTGGATCATCGCCACCGTCATCGGCCAGATCTGCGTCAACCGCAACTTCCTCATCCCCGCGGTCGTCAGCATGGTTGTGGCTTTCTTCCTGTACTGGGGTCTCAGCAAGGCTCTTGACAAGTCCTGGAACAAGGAAGCCACCGGCAAGGCCGAATAATTTCTTTCATCAGAAAGCATTTTGTCATCATCAGCCCCCGAAAAGCAATCCCCATACCGCAAGGTATGGGGTTTGTCTTTTTCTGCAGAATGTAGTATACTATTCTCGAAGGAGTGATAAAAATGGAAACAACATCTTTTACGTATAAAACCGGGCCGTGCAGCGATGTGCTCATCATCGGCGGCGGTCTGGCCGGTATGTATTCCGCGTTCGCCGCCGCGGAGAGCGGCGCTGCGGTGCGTATTCTCTGCAAAAGCAAGACCGGCGGCTCCGGCAATTCGGTGGTGGCCATGTCGGTGCACCGCTTCGCGCCGGACGCGCCCGGCCTGCGCGAGGATTACCGCCGCCGCTTCCTTGCTTCCGGCGCGGGACAGCAGGACGCGGAGCTCGCGGCGTTCTTTGTCGATCACGCTGCCGCGGCCATGGAGCGGCTGCGCGGTCTCGGCCTGCCGCTCGAATACCGGACGCTTTCGGAAAACGGCGGGGAATATTCGTATCTCGCCTGCTGCTCGCCCAAGCAGGGCCGCATTCTGACGAAGGCTGTGCGGGAGAAGCTGAATGAGTATCCCAATATCACCGTGGAGGACGGCGTGACCGTCTGCGATATTCTTACCGAAAACGGCCGCGCACAGGGCGTTCTCGCGCTCTGCGGCGAGGAAATGCGCGTATACCCGGCCAAAACGGTGATCCTCTGCTGCGGCGGCGCGGGCAACGTGTACGCCGCGACGAGCAACACGCGCGACGTGACCGGCGACGGCTACGCCATGGCTGCGCGCTGCGGTCTGCCGCTGCGCGGCATGGAGTTTGTGCAGTTTTATCCTTACCGCATTTACTCGCCCAAGCGGGCGGATATCTTCCCGGACCTTTTCGACCACGGCGCGGTGCTCCGCAACGAGAAGGGCGAGCGGTTTATGGACTGCGCCAAGTATCCGATGAAGGAGCTGGAAAACCGCGACGTCGTCGCGCGCGCCGAGTTCGCCGAAAAGGAAGTGCGGCTCGATCTTTCCGGCTGCGATAAGGCATATCTCGAGCGCGAGTGCCCCAACATCGCGCGAATGGCGCGCGATAACCCGGATAAGCCGCTGCTCATCCGTCCGGTGGCGCATTTCTTCATGGGCGGCGTGCCGCTGCGCACCGACTGCTCCACAGACGTTGCGGGCCTCTATGCCTGCGGCGAGGTCACCGGCGGGCTGCACGGGGCGAACCGTCTCGCCGGGAGCGCGCTGACGGAAACAGTCGTCTTCGGCGCGATCGCGGGAAAAAATGCCGCGGAATACGCCTCGGCCGACGCTGATACGCCGGAAACCGCTGCGGCAGCCGGACGTGTCCTTTCGACGTATCCGGAACTCGGCACGGATCCGCTCCGCGACCTGCGCGACGATCTGCGTGAGACCATGCAGAAGGATGCCTCCGTTATCCGCACGAAAGAGGGGATGGAGCAGGCCCTCGGCGAGATCGACAAGATCAAGGCCGCTCTGTGCGAGCGCCGCCCGGCGTCTCTTGCCGAGTGGAACGAGCTTCGTAATATGCTCCTTACGGCGGAGAGCGTCACGCGCGCAGCGCTGGACAGAAAAGAAAGCCTCGGCGCGCATTGCCGCGCGGACTGAAACCCCATACAAGAAGAAAATGCCTCACGCGGGATATTCCCCCGCGTGAGGCATTTATCGTACTTAAATCGCGAGAACGACGATCTTTCCGTCCTGTACGGTGAGCCCGACGGTTTTTGCCGCGCCCTTGAGATGATCGATGATCTCGGTAGCAATGGCGTCCTCCACGTCCTTCTGGATGAGACGCTGGAGATTGCGTGCGCCGTAGGCAGCGCTGTAGCCCTTTTCGGCAAGATAGGTGATGACGCTCTCGTCCCAGGTGAGGGCGGTGCCGCGCTCGGCCATCGCGGTGCGGAGATCCTCAAGCATAAGCGAGGCGATCGCGCGGATGTTTTCCTCCGTCAGACGGTGGAAGTAAATGATCTCGTCCACGCGGTTGATAAACTCGGGGCGGAGGAAGTCGTTGAGAGCCTTGACAGCCTTTTCCTTGCCCTGCTCGTCGGCGCTCATATTGAAGCCGACGCTGCCGGTGCGCTTGTCGCTGCCCGCGTTCGTGGTCATAACGATCACGGTGTTTTCAAAATTGACCGTGCGGCCCTGCGCGTCGGTGATGCGTCCGTTGTCGAGGATCTGGAGCAGGATGTTCATCACATCCGGGTGCGCTTTTTCGATCTCGTCGAAAAGCACGACGCTGTAGGGCTTGCGGCGGATCTTCTCGGTGAGCTGTCCGGCCTCGTCATACCCGACGTAGCCCGGAGGGGAACCGATGATGCGCGAAACGCTGAACTTTTCCATAAACTCGGACATATCGAGCCGGATGAGCGATTCGGGGGAGTTGAAGAGATCGGCGGCGAGCCGCTTTACGAGCTCTGTTTTGCCGACGCCGGTGGAGCCAACAAAAATGAAGCTCACGGGCTTGCGCTTGGACTGTAATCCCGCGCGGCTGCGCTTGATAGCGGCGCAAACGGCGTTCACGGCTTCGTCCTGGCCGATGATATGTGCCTTGAGCCGTCCGGCAAGACCGGAGAGACGCTCAAACTCGTCGGCGCGAATGTTTGAAGCGGGGATCTTCGTCCAGAGCTCGATGATGTGCGCAAGATTGTCCGCGGTGAGCTCCGGCATGCCCTTGGCTTCGATCTGAGAAAGCTCATCCTTGAGCTGAAGATCGCGGCTGCGCAGCTCGGCAAGCTTTTCAAAGTCGCCGTCTCCCGCTGTGCTGCTGAGCAGAAGCTCGCGCTCCTTGTCGAGATCGGCGCATTCCTTTTTAATCTCGGCGCTGCGCTCGATGTCCTTGTTGTGGAGATTCACGTCCGAGCACGCCTCGTCGATGAGGTCGATGGCCTTGTCGGGGAGGAAACGGTCGGTGATGTAGCGCTCGGAGAGCGTCACGGCCATGCGGCACATCTCGTCGGATATCTTCACGCCGTGGAAGTCCTCGTAATACTTGCGGATGCCCTTGAGAATCTCCACGCTGTCGCTGAGCGAGGGCTCGGCGACGGTCACGGGCTGGAAGCGGCGCTCAAGCGCGGCATCCTTTTCAATGTGCTTGCGGTATTCGTTGAACGTCGTCGCGCCGATGACCTGGATCTCGCCGCGGGAGAGCGCGGGCTTGAGAATGTTTGCGGCGTTCATGCTGCCCTCGGCGTCGCCCGCGCCGACGAGATTGTGCACCTCGTCGATGACAAGGATGATGTTTCCCTCGCGGCGGATCTCTTCGATGAGACCCTTCATGCGCGACTCAAACTGGCCGCGGAACTGCGTTCCGGCGACGAGAGAGGTGAGATCGAGCAGAAATACCTGCTTGTCGCGCAGCTTTGCCGGCACGTCGCCGGAGGCGATGCGCTGCGCAAGACCCTCGGCGATCGCCGTCTTGCCGACGCCCGGCTCGCCGATGAGACAGGGGTTGTTCTTCTGGCGGCGATTGAGGATCTGGATGACGCGCTCCAGCTCCTCGCTGCGGCCGATCATACGGTCGAGCTTGCCCGCGCGGGCGCGGTCGGTGAGCGAGATGCAGTAGTTATCGAGAAACTTGCGCTTGGGCTTGCGCTCGCCGCCGTCCTTGCCGACGCGGGGACGCTCGGTCTCGGCAGCGCTGTCGCGGTTTTCGGCGTTGGCGGCGTTCTGCGCGCCGAAAAGCCGGTTGAGGAACGGGAACGTTGCGGTCTTCCCGTCGTCGTCCGAGCTGTCGTCGTCGTTTTCAATGTTCATAAGATCGTCCCCGCTGCCGGAGAGATTCTGCATGGCCTCCATCATTTCGGAGGAAAGCCCGTCGAGATCTTCGTCGTTGATGCCCATTTTGGAAATGATATCGTCGATGGGCTTGATGTGCAGCTCACGGGCGCACTTGAGACACAGTCCCTCCTGGTGGGACTGGCCGTTTTCAATACGGTTGATGAATACCACCGCCATGTTCTTGTGGCAGCGGGCGCAGAGAGTAGGTTGCATAGATGTTCTCCTGTATTCTGTGAAATGGCGTTAAATTCCGAGCAGGTGTACGAAGATCGTGCGATCCATAAACCAGGAGACGAGGAAGGTGTTGGAAAGCGTCTCCTGCGAGACGAGAAGTCCTACGAACCGCAGCGCCCAGCCGATGATGAGGCAGAACGCCATGCCCTGCACCAGACCGGCCACCGCGCCGCCGATGTCGTTGAGCAGCTCGTGGTTCGGTATCTGGAAGCTGATATTGGGAATGTTCCCGATCACCGTGAGGAGGATCAGGATCATAACGAATGCGAGAATAAACCCGCCGACATAGGATATGCGCCGGCAGAGCACTTCTACAACGGCGTCGATGAGCTCAGCGTTATTTTCCTTCGCGTAGGCGACGGCTTCGTCCGCCATCTGCTCGCTGGTGGATTCGTAAATGCCCATGCCGTTGTAGGTGAGCGTGCAGAATTCCGTTTCACGGCCGGGATTCTGCGCAAAATAGTCCTTGACAGAAAGGTTGGTGCTGTCGATCCCCATGGCGGGGCGGACGGTTTTATCGACGACGTTCACCTCTACAAAGCCGCTGGCAAACGGGCGCAGCGCGTCGATCACCTCTCCGGAATAGGCCAGGGAGAGAAGATTTGCGCCGTATACCGAAACAACGAACGCGATCAGACTGAAGATGCCCATGACGAGCCCCTTCTTATAGCCGGACCAGACACAGAAAATGAGTATGGACAAAAACAAAAGACTCAGTACCGCTTTCATGCAAAGCCTCCTTTTTCAGGCGCGGCCGGTGAGAGATCACCGGTTGAAATCGATTTGTACAACGCCGGACGCACCGGCGAAAAGAGCGCGGCTGTCCGAGCAGAGAAACACCTGCCGGACGTCCTCCGGCGGCTGATAGGATACGATCTCCTCCAGCGCGGAGGAAAAGAGCGTGGATTCCTCTCCGGTGAAGAGGACGAGAAGCTGGCTGCCGCAGGACGACATGGCCGCGGCTTCCAGAGGGGCGGTAAAGCTCCCCAGTGGCTCGCCGGAGGGGGAGAACGCTGTGATCACCGTCTCGCCGCCGCCGAGACCGCTCGCCGCCGCAACGGCGGCAAAGTCTCCGCTGAGTGAAAAGGCGGAGAGATGCGCGTTTCCGAGCCGGTGCTCGGAGAGCAGCGTGCCGTCCGCGGAGAGAAAGCAAACCGCCGCTTCCGTCACCGCGGCAATGGAGCCGTCCGAGAGAAAGCCGAAATCCACGATCAGCTCGTCGGGGGTAAAAAACTCGGCCTGCATCTCCTCGCGGTCGATGCGGAAAAAGCGGAGATACCCGCCGTCATCTCCGGCGCCGTTCACGCAGAGAAGACCTTTTCCGGTCGTTCGCGCGGAGACGGGCGTGACGCTTGAAGCGTCCCAGCGGAAGAGCGGCGTGAGATCGGTGTCGTATACGACGACGCTCCCGCGATATCCGTCCTTATCGGTTAGGACGGTAATAAGCCCGGTTTCGTTCACATCGGCAAAGTATACGCCGCCCTCGGTCGCACTCTCGGCGGCCGAACCGTCCGGGTACAGCGCATGGATGCCGTTTTGCCCGGCGTCCCAGAACACCGCGAGCTGCGTCCCGGCAGCGCACATCGGCTCCGTCATCGCAAAGTCGGCGCTCGCGGCGCATTTCCCGCTGGCGGTGAAGAGCTGCGCGCCGGTCGTCGTGGCGGCGGCGAGTCCGTTTCCGGCGGCGGAATAAAAGACATTCTCTCCGCTCCGGAGCCGGAAGCCGTCGCGGTTCCGCACGGCGGCCACCGTGTGCGACTGGACAACGCTCAGCACGAGCAACAGCGCTGCGATGCAGAGCATGGCGGCTGTCGCGGCGAGCACACGGGGCAGATTCCTGTGCTTGCGCTCCGGCGCGGCGGTATACCTATTAGAATGCATCAAAACCTCCGAAAAATCAAGCGTCAATGGCGCTCAAGTGTCTGCCATCATTTCCCCGGCGGGGCCGTCGTACCAGATGCGGTGCATATAAAGACCCTGCGGCGGCATCGTCGGGCCGGTGAGACGGCGGTCGCGCGTTTCGAGAAGCGCGGGAATGTCCTCCGCCCGGAGCTTTCCGTAGCTTGCGTATACCATCGTGCCGACCATGGCGCGGACCATGTTGTACAAAAACCCGTTGGCGCACACTCGCACGGTGATGAGATCGCCCTCGCGTTCGGCATCGCACCAGTACACGGTGCGGACGGTCGTTTTCGTTTCGGTGCCGACGCTCCGCACGGCGGCAAAGTCGTGCGTGCCTTCAAAGGCCTTCGCCGCGGCGCGCATCTGCGCAATGTCGAGCCGGGACGGATAAAAGCACACGCGCTTATCGAGAAACGGATCGGGAATGCGGCTATTGAGGATCTTATAGATATATTCCTTCTGGATGCACGAGCCGATGGCGTTGAAGCTCTCGTCCACCTCGCAGGCGTCCGTCACGGCGATATCGCCGGGAAGACGGGCGTTGAGCGCGAGCGGGACCTTCTCGATCGGGATCGTACAGTCGGAGCGGAAGTTCGCGCAGTAGCGCAGGGCGTGTACGCCCGCGTCCGTGCGTCCGCAGCCCGTTACATGGGCGCTTGTACCGAGTATTTTTGCAATGGCGTCCTCCACGGTCTGCTGTACCGTGGGGAGACCGGCCTGCCGCTGCCAGCCGTGATAGGCGGAGCCGTCGTATCGGAGACGGAGTGCAATGTTTCTCAAATGCCGTACCTCGTCAGGATGATCGACCCGGCCAGGATCACCGCCCAGAAAGCGAGAGCCAGGTAGTCGTTTCGGCCCATGCGCAGCACCTTCATGCGGGTGCGCCCCTCGCCGCCGTTGTAGCAGCGGCACTCCATCGCGGTTGCCAGCTCGTCGGCGCGGCGGAACGCGCTCACGAACAGCGGCACAAGGATCGGCAGCAGCGCCTTCGCGCGGCGGACAAGACTGCCGCTTTCAAAATCCGCGCCGCGCGCCTTCTGCGCGGAAATGATCTTGTCGGTCTCTTCGATGAGCGTCGGGATAAAGCGCAGCGCGATGCTCATCATCATGGAAAGCTCATGCACCGGGAAGCGCAGCTTTTTGAGCGGACTCAAAAGCTGCTCCAGACCATCGGTGAGCTGCAGGGGAGAGGTCGTATACGTCAGAAGAAACGTTCCGCATACGAGCAGAATGATGCGCAGCACCATCAGCACTGCGCGGCGGATGCCGTTATCGGTGATGCGAAGCACCCAGAACGAGCAGATCACATTGCCGTCTGAGTAAAAGAGATTGAGCACCGCCGTTAAGATCACGATCACGATGAGCGGCTTGAGCCCCTTGAAGAGCGCCTTCGGGCGGATGCGCGAGAGCGCCACGCAGAAAACGAGCGTGAGCAGCACGAGCGCGGTGGCGCTCCAGTTGTTGGCGGTGAAGAGCGCGGCAATATAGAGCACCACGGCGATGAGCTTCGTGCGCGGGTCGAGCCGGTGCACGATGGTATTGCCGGGGAAGTACTGGCCGAGCGTAATGTCTTTCAGCATGCGCCGCCCTCCTTCCGTGCGAGCAGGGCTGCGGCGAGATCGTGCGGGGTATAGATACCCTGCGGAACAGCAGCGCCGCGCGCACGCAGCTCCTCTGCAAGAGCGGCTGCGCCCGGAATGCCGAGACCCATTTCACGAAGCTCCGCGGCGTGGGTAAAGATCTCCTCCGGCACGCCGTCGAGCGCGATCTTGCCGCGGCGCATGACGATGAGCCGCTCGGCGTTTTCCGCGGCGACGTCCATATCGTGCGTGACGAGCACAACGGTGCTCCCCGTGGAGCGATGGTATTCGGCGATGTTTGCAAGGATCTCGCGGCACCCGGCGGGGTCGAGCCCCGCCATCGGCTCATCGAGCACGAGCACCTCCGGCTTCATGGCCATCACGCCCGCAATCGCGATGCGGCGCTTCTGTCCGCCGGAAAGATCGAGCGGGGACGCCTCGAAGAGCGATTCATCGACTCCGGCAAACTTTGCGCCGAAGCGGACGTGCTCGTCCACCTCCTGCTCGTTCAATCCCATGTTTTTCGGACCGAACGCAATGTCGCGGTAAACCGTCTCTTCAAAGAGCTGGTATTCCGGGTACTGGAACACCAGACCGACACGGAACCGGACGGCGCGCAGCGCCTCCTTGGAGCGGTGGATGTCCTCTTCTCCGAGCAGCACGCGCCCCGCGGCGGGCTTCAAAAGCCCGTTGAGATGCTGGATGAGCGTGCTCTTGCCGCTGCCGGTATGACCGAGCAGCGCCGCGTACTGACCGGCGGGGATAGAGAGATCAATATTGTCGAGAGCGACCTTTTCAAACGGAGTCCCGGCGCTGTATACGCACCGGAGAGACTCCAGACGGATATCGGGCATAACGAAAAACCTTTACTGATGGATTTAATTTCCGAGCCAGCGGACAATGGCATCGGCGGCTTCCGCGTCGGAGAGCGCGCCGAGCGGCACATCCGCCCCGGCGGCGCGCAGCTCATAGAGCGTTTCCGTCGTGGCGGGAACGTCCAGACCGATCGAACGCATCTGTTCAACGCGCGAAAAGACGTCCTTCGGCGTGCCGTCGAGCACGAGCTTGCCGTCGGACACGACGAGCAGGCGGTCGGCGTCGATGCACTCATCCATGTGGTGCGTGATGAGAACGACTGTGACGCCCGTCGCGGCGCGAAGATCGGCGATCGTGCGCAGCACCTCCTGCCGTCCGGAGGGGTCGAGCATGGCGGTGGGCTCGTCCATAACGAGGATTTCCGGCTGCATGGCGAGCACGCCCGCGATGGCGACGCGCTGCTTCTGCCCTCCGGAGAGAAGGTGCGGCGCGTTATTGCGGAATTCGTACATACCGACGCGCTTCAATGCCTCGTCCACGCGGCGGCGGATCTCCGCCGGGGAAACGCCAAGGTTTTCGGGCGCAAACGCCACATCGTCCTCCACAACGCTCGCAACGATCTGGTTGTCGGGATTCTGGAACACCATGCCGACCGTCCGGCGCACGTTAAGAAGGTTTTCCTCGCTGCGCGTGTCCATGCCCTTGACGGTCACGGTACCCTCCGTCGGCACAAGAATGGCGTTCAGGAGCTTCGCAAGCGTGGACTTGCCGGAACCGTTGTGTCCGAGCACGGCAATAAAAGACCCCGCCTCGATCGAGAGGCTGACGCCGGAGAGCGCGTCGCGCCCGGCGTCGGGATAGCGGAAGGATACGTTATCGAGAGTGATGACGGAATTTGCCATTTAAGCCTCCCAGCGGCAGCTCGCCCCGCAGGGGAGCACGAGTCCGCTTTGCGTGACGGGAAGCCCCAGCTCCTCCGCGCGCGAGGAACCGCCGCGCCGGGCGGTAAAGATGCTGTCGGTGATATACGAGAGCACCGAGGGGGCAAGGCCCGTCGTGTAGGAATTGATGAGCACGAAAAGCGCGTCATCCGAGAGGACGCCGGAGCAGAGCGAAACGAAGTCCCAGAGATTGTCCTCGAGCTTCCATACCTCACCGCCCGGCCCGCGGCCATAGGACGGCGGATCCATGATGATGGCGTCATACTTGTGCCCGCGGCGGATCTCCCGCTCGACGAATTTGGCGCAGTCGTCCACGATCCAGCGGACGTTCGCGTCCGCAACGCCGGACGCCGCGGCATTGTCCTTCGCCCAGGCGACCATGCCCTTCGCGGCATCCACGTGGCAGACGCTCGCGCCCGCGGCGAGACAGGCGACGCTCGCCCCGCCGGTGTAGGCAAAGAGATTCAAAACGCTGATCGGACGGTCCGCCTCGCGGATCTTTTTCTGCATCCAGTCCCAGTTTGCCGCCTGTTCGGGGAAGAGACCGGTGTGCTTGAAGTTCATGGGCTTCACATGGAACGTGAGCGAGCCGTAGCGGATGTCCCAGCTCGCCGGGAGACCGCCCTTGTCCCACGAGCCGCCGCCGGTGTGGCTGCGGCTGTAGCGCCCCTCCGGACGCTTCCAGACAGGGGAGGTGCGCGGCGTTTTCCAGATGACCTGCGGGTCGGGCCGCACGAGAATGTGCTGCCCCCAGCGCTCCAGACGCTCGCCGTTCGAGGCATCGATCAGTTCATAATCTTTCCAGTTATCGGCAATCCACATGGGAAAACTCCTTCTGCGTACAATAACTCTATTTTAACCAAATTACTATACCACGCCAAGCGCTGCTGCGCAAGGAAAACGAAACACTTTTTTTACTTGCATACTAAGACAGAATTCACTATAATATCGTTGTATTATTGTGCGGAGGTATCTTTCCACATGGAAAACCGCGAATCCAGCTATTATCGAAGAGACGGCGCGTCGCGCCCGCCGCAGCGGGAAGGCGCTGCATCCCAGCGCGAGAGCGCCCTTTTTACCGAGCTGCCGCTCGACAGCGTGCGCCGCACGCCGAACTCCGGCCGCCCGGCGCCCCAATATAGCGAGACCGAGACCGCAAACCGCCGCAGCGCCCGCCCCGCCGCCGAACCGGCGAGGACAGCGCCGCGCGCCGTGCCGTATACGCCGCAGAGCCGCCCGGCACAGGGGTATGCGGACTATAACGGCTATGGCAGCCGCCAGCCGCAGCAGCGGCAGCAGCCTTACGGCGGAGGAAGCGCAGCCTTTACGGAAATATCGTGGGATGCTCTCCGCAGCGGCGATCTGGAGCAGAGCGCACAGGGAAACCGCCGCGCCGCGCCCGCACAGCCGCAAACCGACCCCTATGGGCGCCCGGTACAGCCGCAGAGAGAGGCTTACCGCCCGGCAGCGCAGCCGCGGCAGGCCAATCTGTATTATAACGCCGCACAGCCGCAGACTGCCCCCTACGGCAGAACGGCGCAGCCGCAGCAGAGGAACGATCCCTACCGCCGCGGCGACGGCAGCTACCGCCAGCCGTATGCGACCGGCGGCTACCGCGCCGCGCCGCAGCCGCCGGAAACGGAAAGCGATCCCTTTTACGGCGGCAATATTCCGCAGCAGGAAACGCCGCAGCGCTTTTACACGGCGTCGCAGCGTCCGCACGGGGATTATTACCGGCCCGGTGCTGTCCGCCGCCCGGCGCAGCGCGCCGCTGCGGGACGGACTTCCGGCGGCACGCCGCCGCGCCGCCCGCCGTCCGATAACGGCGGCAAGGGCTTTTCCTTCCGTCTGCCGCGTATCGGCAAAAACCGTATCCATCCGGCGTTTCTGCTCCTTGCGCTTGTCCTTGTCGGCCTTTTGATTTTCGGCATCGTGACGCTCGCGCGGAAGGGCAATGAAAAGCCGAGGTACACGCTGCCGAGCTACGCACCCGTGACTGCGACGCCGCGTCCGGCAGACACGCCGCAGCCGGGCGAAGCAACGCCGGAGGTCACCGCCGAGGTATCCATGACGCCGAAGCCGACCGCCGCGCCGACGCCGACGCCTTCGGGGGCCAAGGCGCAGCGCGACGGCGATCTCATCGTTCCCGCCGACTGGGGCGCGATCGTGCCCGAGCGTACGAACGCAGTGTACGACAGCCATTTTGACCGCTCCTGCATGATCGGCAACTCGCTGGTCGAGGGCTTTCGCATGTGGTCGGGCGTAACGAACATGCGCTGCATTTACGGCACCGGCGCGGTCGTGAACAATGTTCTCGGCACGCTCGATCTCTCGCCGCTGACGCTCAACGACGCGGATTACTATCATGACATTTATCTCATGTTCGGCCTGAACGAGGTCGGCACGGACGTAAACTCCTTTGTCCAGAGCTATAAAACGCTCATCGAGTACGTCCGTGAGCACCAGACGAAGGCGAACATCTATGTTATCTCCGTCACACCCGTCACGCAGGGTGTGGACGCCGATCCCAACGAGGTGCAGAGCATGGACCGCATCAACGCCTTCAACTCCGCGCTCAAGCAGCTCTGCGCAGACGAAAAATGCTGGTATCTCGATATCTACTCCATGCTCGTGGACGAGTACGGCTTCCTTTCAAGCAACTATGCCTTCGCCGGAGACGGCAAGCACTTTGAAAAATCCGGGTATGTCGCCTGGGCAAATTACATGAAGACCCACTATGTGGACGAGGGCCTTCTCACCGAATAAGAAACGAGGTAATTTTATGAAAAAGACCATTTCTCTCCTGCTCGCGCTCTGCTGCCTCTTCGCCGTGCTCACCGGCTGCGGCAGCTCGAAAAAGACGATGGAGCCGCGCGCGTTCGTGGATGACGTGCTCGCGAACGCCAACTTTACCGACAGCCTCAGCCAGCTGGATGACGCCGTGATCCCCCAGTACTACGGCGTGGACAGCGCCGACTATAAGAGCGCACTCGTCTACTGCGGCACAGCGGCGACTGCCGAGCAGATCGTCTGCTTCGAGGCCGTGGACGCCGCCGCCGCGCAGCGCCTGCTCACCGCGCTCCAGACGTTTGTCGCCGACCGGATCGAAGCATATAAGAGCTACGGCCCCGCCGCTGCCATGTCGCTCGAAAACGCGCCGGTAAAGACGATCGGAAACTATGTCATCGCCGTTGTCTGCGCCGACAGCGACAGCGCCGCCAAGGTCGTCGATCAGTACGCCTGATCGCGGAAACAGCCAAAATTGCCCCGCCGGGATACCCGGCGGGGCTTTTGTCTGCTACGTCAGCTTTTCGGCGGCTTCGTCGCTTCGATCTCCTCCGGGCATTCCTCCGGGATCCCGGCAAGGGATGTGAGCAGCGAGAGCACACCGGCGAGCAGCGATGTGCTGCCGACCATCAGCCAGTTGATCTCCGAGATCACAGCAGATGTGCCGATAGCGGCGAAAGCCGTCTGCGCCACGGTCCTCAGCGCACGGATGCCCGCCTTTCGCAGTCAGTCCTTCCAGCAGCGTTTCATGGATTACCCCCTTTCTGCCTGCGGCTTTGAGGGGCGCCTCATTTCATAGTATGAAAAAGCGCTCTGCACCGTGCAGAGCGCTTTCACTATAAAAACGAAGTTACATATAATACCCGGACACGATGCCGTCGATCACCACGGCGTCGCAGTCCCCGGCGGCGAGCGCCGCAAAGCAGGCGGAAAGATCGTCGTAGTACCAGACCGAGCCGACTTTCGCGTCCATTCCGCTTTCCTTGAGCGCGGCGAGCGCGGTGGCGTCGGTGATGCCGATCACCTTGCCCTTGAGACTGTTTTTGCGCGTATAGCGGCTGTCGCTGCGCACAACGAGCTCATGCGTGTTGCGAAGCCAGCCGGGGGAGAGGGAGACGGAGCTTGAGCTGCCGGAGAAGGATGCCGCCATCCACGCGCAGTCGATATTGCCGCTGCCGAGCTCGGCGGCGACATTGTCGCTGTTGATGACCATATACTCAAATGTCCACCCGAGCTTTTCCGCCACGAGCTGCGCAAGATCCGGGATCAGCCCGCCGAAGGAGCCGTCGTCGCGGGAGGAGGAGATCGGAGCAATGCCGTCCTGCACGCCGATACGCAGCTTACGTCCCGGCTCCGGCTGCGTTTCCAGAAGCTGCAGCGCGCCGGGCAGCGCCTCCATGCAGGTATAGTCCGTGCCGAGATACTGCGCGCTCAGCCGGGAGATCTGTCCGTCGGCGGAGAGCTCCTTGAGCGCGGCGGTGAATATATCGCAGAGCGGGTCGCCCTTGCGGAAGGCAACACAGAATTCCTCCTGGTTGAGCTCCGCGATCATTTTAAACCGGATGGTGTCGCGCGAACCGCAACCCGTCAAAAGCAGAAAGCACAGCGCCGCGCACAGCGCGAACGCCAGAAATCTCCGCATCTTCTTCATAAGTTCGACCCTTCCCAACAAAAAAATCCGCCGTTTTACATGGATTATGTAAAGGCGGATTTTATGATAGCGGATTCCGGTGAGAAAATCAAGCCCCGGAGGAAATTACCGTTCCAACCGGCGCAGAAAGGCGCGCGTGCGCTCCTGCTGCGGCGCGTCGATGACCTGTTCGGGCGTGCCCTCCTCCACGATGCAGCCACCGTCCATGAATACGACGCGGTCGGCGACCATGCGGGCAAACTGCATTTCGTGCGTGACGATCAGCATCGTCATCTTTTCTTCGGCGAGCGAGCGGATAACGCGCAGCACCTCGCCGGTCAGCTCCGGGTCAAGCGCGCTCGTCGGCTCGTCAAAGAACAGCAGCTCCGGCTTCATGCAAAGCGCGCGCGCGATCGCCGCGCGCTGCTGCTGCCCGCCGGAAAGCTGGCAAGGGTAGGCGTCGGCGCGATCGGCAAGACCCATTTTCCCGAGCAGCGCCATGGCTTCCTCGCGCACCTCGGCGGCAGGGCGCTTCTGCACCTGCACGGGCGCGTCCATCACGTTTTTCAAAAGCGTGAAGTGGGGGAAGAGGTTATAGCTCTGGAATACGAGCCCGAAATAGCGGCGGATGGTGTGCAACTCGGCCTTCGGCGCATAAACGCCGTCCTTCGCGGCGTATTTCCCCTCGTAGATGATGTCGCCGCCGTCGGCGGTCTCGAGCAGCGTTGCGCATCGGAGCAGCGTGGATTTGCCGCTGCCGGACGGCCCGATGATCGCCGTAACGCTCCCCGCCGGGACGGAGAGGGAGATGTCTTCGAGAACGCCTTGCCCGTCAAAGCTTTTGCGGATGTGGCGCAGTTCCAATGTGTTCATGTCCGGCCCTCCTTCAGCGGTAGTAGGCGAACGCCTTTTCGATCCGCTCCATGGCGAAGGCGACAAGGCTGTTGAATACGAAATAGAAAACCGCAGCGGCGGCAAACGCCAGCATGCCCGGCGAATTTGGCGCAACGGCGATCTGCTTGGCACGCGTGAACATCTCTACCGTGCCGATGACGGAGGCGAGAGACGTGTCCTTTACAAGGGTAATGACCTCGTTCGTGACGCTCGGCAGCACGCGCTTTACCATCTGCGGAAGGATGATGCGGAAGAACGTCTGCCCCTTTCGGTAGCCGAGCACCTGCGCCGCTTCATACTGTCCGGCGCTGATCGATTCAATGCCGCCGCGGTAGATCTCGGCGAAATACGCGGCATAGTTGATGACGAACGCGACGATCACGGCGGCAAAGCGCCAGTTCCGCGGCAGCGTCATGCCGAGAAGAAGACTCGGCCCATAGTACACGACCATGACCTGCAGCATGAGCGGCGTGCCGCGCATGATGGCGATATACACCTTCGTGAGCCAGCGGAGCGGCGAAAAGCGGCTTTTGCGCGCAAAGTAAACAACGAGACCGAGCGGCAGCGAGCCGAGAAGCGTGAGGAAGAATATGGCGAGCGTTGTGAGAAACGCCTGGGAGAGAGAGGCCAGCATGGTTTGAATGCTCATCGGATCGATCCTTTCCGTAGACAGGTTGGCGCGGAGACGCGAAAGC